>Ga0209172_10000388_pt1 | contig 122830 bp, 103 predicted proteins | sample LarsenN4metaG_FD_184113 | JGI IMG/M metagenome (GOLD analysis project Ga0209172, IMG submission 184113) | Hot spring sediment bacterial and archeal communities from British Columbia, Canada, to study Microbial Dark Matter (Phase II) - Larsen... ... | reverse complement strand
CACCTTTATCGCCGTTACAAATTCGGATCTTAACTCTGCTTGACTTACCAATTTCAATTTACACCGACTTGGCTGTGGCTTCTGCTCCAATTCCGCCATAGCCTCTCAATTTTTATCGAAAGATGAGTACTATCTTTAAAACTTATTCATTCGAACTCAAAATGGATTTCTTCAAGATTGGTGACTGTCTCGGCCTTAACCTCAATAATCAATATCTTATCACCTGCTTCATTCAATATATAACCCGTAAAGCCGGATAGTTCTGGGTTATCTACAGCCAAGCCATAACTACCTGGCGGCACATCTTTTATCACAAAATTACCCCAATCATCAGTGAGGGTTTGAGGAGAGCTGGTTTTATCGGCAGCCACAAAACCATCTATCCCTTCTTGACCAGGCGACCAGATAATTGTGCCTAAGCGAACGTTAGTTTTAGCAAAGGGTGTGCCATCAAGATGAGATAAACGCCCGTATACTATTCCGGAATCTTTGGCCGGTTTAGGTACTACAATAGTCGGGGGGGGGCCAGGTGGAGTTACCTCGACTTGAATTGGAGAGACAGGCGAAACAAGGGTTGATACCTCTGTAGCCGGCTCAGGAGTTTTTGTCTCAACAACTACCGGGGTTACCTCTGTTGAAGCTACTTTTTCAGGTGTGGTTTCATCTACACTTGTACACGCTATTACCAAACCTAGAACGCATAGAAAGGTGAGTAATTGGTTGATAGTCGAAAGATTTAAGTTTCTTTTCACGAATTTACCTCAGTCCTAAGGGGATCCAAACAATAACCCAATAAAAATCTTTACTTTTTGACAATGTGTAGACGATTTTTTTTGATAAAATAGTAGGCAAATTTCTTGTCAACGAAATATTCATCTACGGCTCTCTTACAGCCAGACCAATGATCATAATCGTCAATAACTAAAGTTCCTCCACTAACTAAATGAGGTTCAATTTGTTGTAAGCACGTGAGTACCGAGTCATACCAGTCACAATCAATATGAGCCAGAGCTACCGGAACTTCAACTTTGAGCGTATCCTCATATAATCCTTGCACTAACTTTATATTATTGCCCTTAATATCTAAGCCAAAATCCACAAACGATTGAACTACTTTGCCATAGAGATTTTCCTCATAGCCATAGTAAAGCTGGCTACCAAGCCCTTCAGCGCGACCGGTAATAATCTTTTGATAACGATTATGCACATCCTGACCATCTCTGATAGACGGAGAGGGAATCATTCCAAAGACATCATAAAGAAAAAGTGATCTACAAGAGCTTTTGGCACTAGCCAAGGTTATCGCTGACCCGCCCAAAGCACAACCTGCCTCAATTATCACTCCAGTTATGCCCTTTCGCTCATTGTGGATCGCTGCCTGAGCAAGATCACATAAAGCCTCCTGGCTGAGATATGATAAATGTTTTTCAATCACCTTTCTGATTATTTGAGCAGTAGTGGGGTTACGTAAAGCAAAAAACTTAAAATTAACATCTTTCCACAGATTTTTTAATTTGTGCTTACTTTGTCTAAAGATAGAAAGTAACATCTTCACCCAGGTTCTTTCTTACTAGAAATACCCTAAATCTTTTAATCGCTGAGTTAGAGCCGCGTCATCCAGCTCCAAGTCGGCTATCATAGGCTGTTGATAAGTTTTAACTAATGTACCCTCCCACATCGTTAATACACACTTCATTTTATCTATTTCAAGCGACGCCTTAGAATCTTGGATAAGGTTATGCGTTTCTTCGGGATCACCCTCCAACTCATAAAATTCATCTTGTCCTCGCTCAGACCAGATATATTTGTATTGTGAGCTACGGACACATTTAAGCGCTGTTATAAGTTGGGGGTTATCAAAATCTGGATTAAATTTTCTAAATCTATTAGCAGTCAGTACTGGGTGGTTATACTCGGCAAAGGTATATCCCTGATTGACCTGACCCTTATCAGTTTGATTAAGTAGGTTTATACTCCCCTGGTACTCATCTTTTGCAACCATAGATTGAGCCACCTGCAAAATTGTAGAGAAAAGATAATGTAATTGAATCTGATTATTAACAATTGTTCCCGGTAAAATGAGAGATGGATGACGCATGACCAATGGAACTCGCAGTAACGTATCATATAGGCATAATACATGAGAAATTAAACCGTGTTCACCTAAATTTTCGCCGTGGTCTGAAGTAATGATCAATAATGTATTTTCCAGAATACCCAACTTGTCTAAAGAGGTTAAAAACCGACCAATCTCACTATCGAGATAAGCCAAAGCACTATCATACATAAGAGCAAGTTTCTCTAAATCTTCAGTAGACATGCGGGTTGTGCCAGTTATATATTTAGCTTCGTCCTGATTGATTGTTCTCCAGTTAAATTCTGTCGCAGAGAATTTGCGCAGAAATTGCCGAGGCACTGAATAAGGTATATGAGTTTCCATAAAGTTAGCGAATAAAAAAAATGGGGCTGACTTTGGATCTGAGTAAGTTTTGATCCAGGAGAGCATTTGCTTTATGGTATTTTCAGCCATCGAACCCTTGTATAACTGTAATTTGCGGCTTATTTTTTCTAAAAAGTTTGTTTTTGTAGTTGGTCGAAAGTTTCTCCAACCAAAAAATTCTTTAAAGCCGCGATCCAGCCCTGTTGACTTATCTACCCAAGGGTTATTCGAGAAACCTACTGTTCGATAGCCTGCTTGATTTAGGAGTTGGGCTAAAGTGGGTATAGTTTCGCTGAGGTAAGTATTTTCCTGGCTAACTCCATGTTCAGTGGGGAACAATCCTGTAAATAATGAAGCATGCGAAGGAAGCGTCCAGGGTGCGGCGGTGATAACTTGACTAAATAAAATCCCCTCTTGAGCAATCTTGTCTATGGTGGGAGTAGTTAACCGTTTATATCCATAACAAGAAACGTGATCTGCTCGAACAGAGTCTAAAACCAGAAGAATAACATTTGGGCGTTTAGGTGTAGTCATATAAACCACGAAGTTAGGTAGTTTAAATACAGAACAAAGCATATTATTCTAATATATTGTCGTAACCCAGTCAAACAAAAAGGTTACCAGGATTTTACCCTGATAACCTTTTTGCTGTATCTTAGAACAAGGAGTTAAATGATGATGAAGTTATTTAAGCTTATGGTGTAACCGGCGTTCCTAGATAACTGGCCTTGTACCGGTTATCAACCCGTGTGACATTGACAAGTACGGTAACGGGCTGATTGGCCGTGACCAATATAGTGCCGATGTAATCATTGGTACCGTTCCAATCTTGGGGTTTGGTATTAGTTTTAGCCCCAACCGCTAAGTCACTGAAGGAAATTGCTGACGTAGATGCAACACCATTCGCATTATAGTACCGAATTGTACCGGAAGCGGACCCATTGCCCACATTCTGGATCGCTATGGTAGTTTTAATTTCGCTCGAGTTATTCCCCCAAGAAACAAAGGGAACAGCCACCGTAGTGCTGCCAGAAGTAGCACCAGCAAAAGAGTTGCTGCCATGGGGTACGGTGCTGGAACCGATATTTACCACAGAAATAATATCAGCCGGCGTTGTTCTACTCGAATTTGTGTAAGCTCTAACAATACCGGAGCCTAAAAACCCATTGGGAACCCCGGCATCTGCCGCATGCGCATTACCTTTCTGACCCGCATTGAGTGTACCACTTAAGGTACTACCCGATTGCACCCCATTGGCATTGAAATATCTAACTTCATAGTAGATTGAAGAAGTTGTACTGGGGTTCTGCAAAGCGGTGAATGAACTGAGCCGTTGGCTGCCAAAGTTGCGTTGAGCCGTAGGCAGGTAAACTATTGGCGCACCACTCGCTATACCGTTTGAACCCTGGCTGGCCTCACCATTCTCAGAAAGAATCAGGCTGCTCACTACCACATCGCCCGAAGCGTTTACAATAGCCCCGCCAGAGAAGTTATCTGGAAGGGTACCTCCGCCATTCAACGCAGCACTGCTGACATCAATGTAGGTGGCATAATTAGATGCTATATTATTTCGGGTGATACTTCCCGCACTCGAACCGGAAGGGTTGAGGAAGTTAACCGTAACATTTACCGGTCCACCACTCGCATTTTGAATACCAATAATGGAAGTTAATCTCTTACTACCTAAACTGTTCTGAACACTTGGAATATAATAGGTAGTATCAGCCTCTGTAATACCTGAATCTACTGCAAAGTCGCCCGCGTTCCCACTCGTAAGTTGGAGATACGCAACGGCCAGTTGCTGATTGCTCTGCACAACAGCGGAGTACCGTCCGTTATTCATTGAAACGCTGGTCACATCTACTACACTGGAACCAAAACCAGCTAGAGCGGCAGGAGAAAATGTAGTTGAAGCGCCTCCCCCCTCTGGATAAAAAACTATACTCCAACTGACCGAGGAATTAGTTGGATTTTGAACATAAAGTCTGCTAGTATAAGCAGCCGTTTTGGCAGCCAGAGAACTTATTTCAGAACTTTCTGCTTGAAGAGTAGATGTTACTTCAGGAGTGGTTGTAATTGTTGTAGTTGGGGTAATTTCTACGGTTGGTTCTACCGTTGGTTCAGCCGTAGCTTCTTGGGTTGGCTCAGCCGTAGCTTCTTCAGTTGGTTCAGCGGTAGCGGTTGCTTCCCCAGTCGGCTCAGTGGTAGCGGTTGCTTCCCCAGTTGGTTCAGTGGTAGCGGTTGCTTCCCCAGTTGGCTCAGTGGTAGGGGTTGCTTCCCCGGTCGGCTCAGTGGTAGCGGTTGCTTCCCCAGTCGGCTCAGTGGTAGCGGTTGCTTCCTCAGTTGGTTCAGGCGTAGCCGTTGCTTCCTCAGTTGCCTCAGGTGTGGCTTCTGTAGTCGGGGCCGGATCTTGAGCTGAGACGGCGGTGATTGTCAGCGAAAAAAGCAACCCTAATACAACTAATAGTGATAGAAATTTTCTCATGTAGAGACTCCTTTATAATGTAAGATAATTATTTCTTACTAACCTGCTCGCTTGATGGACAAGATAACATAGTTAGTAGGCAAAATCAATAATACTATGGGAGTATTATCACTAATTTTTGGATTAAAAGACAGTCCTATTGCGCCCTGAAAAAGAAAATCCTCTTCTGAATCGTCAAAAAATAAGGCTTTAGAATATCTACAAATAGTCTATACCCCTCATCCAAACTACTTTTATCAAAAATTTTTAGGGTTGATAGATACACGCCTATCCCTACCAAAGTCGTAGTGGTCAACATTGTGAGATCATTTAGACTCAAAAGCTGGACTGCATAAAAACGATAAACTATTGCCACTCCTCCCATTGTGAGAGAGCCTAATGTAGCTGGATAAAGTGCTTTAATCACAGGTTTAAAGGATAAATTAATCAAAGCATAGGTAAAAAATGCAGCAATCCACATCCACAAAAGACTTCTAACAGCTATAGCGATACTTACCCCAACTAAACCATAATTTGCGCCAATTATAGTAAAAATAACCGACAAAACTACCGAGGTGCTCACCAAATTCAAGTGAAGATTGGTTCGACCTTTGGCTTTTTGAATAGGCCCATTGATAATTCCCAGAGTTGAAAACGCAGCACCAAAACATAAAATTTGTAGAGGTAAGACAACTTCTTGCCATTTGGAGCCGTAAACTATTTGAACAAACTCAGGAGCAACTATGATCAATCCAACCATAGCCGGAAATGTAACCAAACTAATATACTTGACGAGCTTGATATATCCCCGGCGCAACCGCTCATCATCTTGCTGAATCGAGGCAAAAGCAGGAAAGGTGGCTTCGGTTACCGAAGTAGCTAATTGAGCACGCAAGACCCAGGTGATATTTGAGGCAATAGAATAAACCCCCAAAGCAGCCGGTCCCAAGAATTTGCCTACTAAGATATCTGCTATTTTATTGCCAAAATAACCCATAACCCGTGCGCCAACCAGGTTAAGGCTAAATCTTAGCAGTTCCCCTAGCCCATCTCTACTTAATATCAGTTTAGGCCGCCAGGAACTAAAAATCCACATTAAGCCAGATCCGGTTAAAGTTCCGGCTAAATTTCCAATGACTAAAGACCAGACTCCTAAACCGGCTAACGCCAGAATAATTGTTATTACCACCCGAATCACCGTGTAGCTAATCCGAGCCATAGCCACAACCTGAAACTGCATACGGCGGATAAACAGTGCTTCTTGAACGCTGCCAAATGTACCAAAAACAAAACTGAGCGACAAAACACTAAGAATAGGTTGTAAATCGGGACTCTCGAAAAACCAAGCAGCTAATGGCGCAGTCAAAACAGTGACACAAGCCAGAACGCAGCCGGAAATCATATTGACCCAAAAAGCTGTAGATTTATGCCGTTCTTCTAATTCTTCGCGTTGAATGATAGCCTCAGCCAGACCCAGTTCGGTTATTAAATTCATAAGATTAGTCACCAAGTTTGCCATGGCTACTAATCCAAAATCTGCCGGTATCAGTAACCTGGCCAAAATGGCTGTACTGATTAGACCCAGAATCTGGCCCATCACCCGATCAGCATTGATCCAAAACACACCTTTTGCCGACGCTTTAGTCAAACTCATAAAAATTCACTTAGAATTTAAAATCGAGGCCAGGTTTCCTTTTTAGCTTGGAGTACTCCGGCAATCAACTGGGCATTTCGTCTGGCTTGCGCTTGCAGTGTAGGCAGTGCTCTGGCAATTTTCCTTCGAAGCGATTCTCGTTTTTTGAAAGCAGCATCAACTTTGCCCCAGAGATCATCCAGGGTAATATTTTCTATGTCACACACATACTCCCCAAGCCCCAATGAGCGCATTACGCCAAACATTTTGAACTCATAAGCAATGCCTATTACAGGAGTTTGCATCGCAGCAGCCAGAATAACAGAATGCATACGGGTTCCAATATGTAAGGCCACTTGACCATAAAGCGCCTTTAACTCTTCCGGGCGATACTCACCGTCAATAATAGTAGTATGTTCAATCAATGCTGGATCCATTAGGGCCAAAGCTTCTCTGGCAGTTTGTCGGTCATCAGTGGGATGTCCCCCCAGGTTAGTATTCGTGGAAAGAAACACAACGTGACAATTGTGGCATCTAATTAAGTTACCAAGAACTTCAACAACAGTTTTCAGATATTGTTGATGCCCCTCTAGCCAGGGTTTGGTCTGAAATAAACGCCACCGCAGCAGAGCTACACTGACTAGTGGTTTTGAATTTGGAACTTTTTCTAATTGTAAAATATTTTGGGCTCTTTCAATGCTAGCCGGTTGGAGCAACCAGGCTGAGTCAGCTACCACCTGCACTTTGGCCTCACTCACATTCATCAGAGCCAACTGAGGCAGACTTTCGCTATCACGCAGACAAATAAGATCGAGCTGGCGAAAAACAAAACCGGCTAACCACCTATAAAAAGGGCGTTTGAAAGGGCCAATTGAATGAGCGCTGATAACTACCGGCTTTTGTAAAATTTTGCCCAACCACAGATGAAACAATCGGCCCGGCAAGCTTCGATCATAGTTATCATTATAAAATCCCCCTCCCATTCCAACTACCAGATCAGCCTCAAGAAAATCTTTGTATCTGGCAAAGATACCCCGGTTTGGTAATAATCTTTGTAAATTCAGCCCCCATCTATAGCCAACACCTAAAACGAAAAAGAGGAGCATCTTGAACACTATCGGCATATAAGCCAGCCTTCGGTGGGGGCGATTAACTAAAGGCGGACTGGCTGGAATGTGATGCATCGCGGCGGCAACGGACGGATAAGTTGAATGAACTTTAAAGATAGCGTCCGGCAATTCTCTTGTTAAAGACTCGATCAAAGCTTGTAAAATTGCTGCATCACCCTTGTTGGCTGAACTATGGCTATCAACAATTAGCACATAAGGATTGCCTGAAGACATCAGTTAGTTTCCATGGAGCTGATTAAGGAAGAGCTGATACAACTTGCTGGCGTTCACTTCAGCCACAAAGCTCTCTTTCACTTTTATCCGGGCCGGATTACGCACTTGCTCTAAAAGAATAGGATTCCTCATAATTCGATCCAAACTATCCGCCAGCGCTGCTGGATTATTGGGATGAACCAGAAACCCGCTAATCCCATCTTCAACAAGTTCAGGAATACCAGAGATGAAGGTAGACACAACTGGTGTTCCGGCCGACATGGCCTCCATAAGCGCAACTGGGATACCATCCATCAGATTCTTTTTTGTCCGAATACAGGGTAACACAAATACATCAGCCGTTTGCAACAAATTAAATATGGTATCGCTGTCTTGATCCTCTTTAAAGTCTACATAGGCCGACAAGCCATTGACTTTTATCATCTCTTTCAACACGGCTTGACGGGGACCACTACCTACAACAATCCAGCAAAATTCATGCCCTCGTTTCCGTAGAATGGATAGGGCCTCTATCAGTATGTGATGCCCCTTTTGTTCAACCAAACGGGCGACTGTCAGTATAGTAAATTTTTTAGCCGGGGATTGTTGCAAATGGTGTTTAGTATTATCCACCAGAGCCAGGGGTACTCCACAGTGAACCACGTGTATTTTGCGGCCAATAGTTTCGTTGCCATAAATAGACATCAAAAATCTTCGATTATATTCTGAAATTGCTACCACAAAGCTGGCTGTGTCTAATTTCTTTGGTAAATAATCCTGACGAGGAAATATATCGGATGCATGAGCTGTAAAGCTGAAAGTCTTCCCGGTTAAAATCGCCGCAAACATAGCTATTGCTGTTTCCGAAGTAGCGGCATGGGCATGGAGATGCCTGACTCCCAACGCATCCAACTGGCTTGTTAACCAACTTGCAGCCAGAAAATCACCCCATAATTTTTTGTCCAGATTTTTTATAAGGAAACTGATGATGCCAAACAGGCGATGAGGATACTTAAAAAATCGGCATAGTCTAAATAATGAAGCTGCTATATTTTTCAGCGACCATCTTTCCTCAGGCAGATATACTATCGGCGCTGACATCTGCTGAAATTCTGGATGAGTTACTGTATCATACGGCTCTTTGAGCGAAAATACAACAATCTCAGCCCCCAACTGCTCCAGAGCCAGAATTTCTCGCAATACAAAGGTTAACGTCAAACGGGGAAAGGTATGAACGACATAACCGATCTTATCGGCCATATTAGGTTACGCCTTAAATCTTTATCTTTTCGATCAAGGATAATATTGATAACGCGCTCGCTCGCCCGACCAGCCTATAATTCATGCGCTTTGCCAGCCATTCGGTACTAATTTACTAACTCTCAGGCTAACCCTGCTAATACCTTTTTAACCGAGGCAATTTTTTGTTTGCCATCCCAATGATACCTGGCTCTCATCTCGGCCAGAATTTCGGTCACATCCCCATCCCCTTGCAGGCGACCATGCTCCAGCCAGATAGCCCGGCTGCACAAACTCTCCACCGCCTCGAAGTCGTGGGATACAAACAGAATCGTCACCCCCTGCTTTTGCAGTTGGCGAATCCGCTCCAAACATTTGAGTTGAAAGCTGTAATCGCCCACGGCCAGCACTTCATCCACCAGAATAATTTCCGGCTCGACGTGGATGGCTACCGAAAAACCCAGCCGCATCTGCATCCCCGACGAGTAGCTGCGCACCGGCGTGTCAATAAACTCGCCAATCCCGGCAAAGCCGATAATATCATCCAGTTTACGATCCATCGCCCGGCGGTTCAAGCCCAAAATTGAGCCGTTCAGATAGATATTTTCGCGCCCGGTTAAATCGGGATGAAAGCCCGCGCCCAACTCCAATAAAGCCGACAAGCGACCCGCCACTTTAATCACCCCCGTATCGGGGTCAATAATCCGGCTAATCAGTTTTAGAATGGTGCTTTTGCCGGAGCCGTTGGCCCCCAAAATGCCAACAGTCTCACCTGCTTTGATCGAAAAGCTAACCTCCTGCAAAGCCCAAAAATAATGTTTACCCCGCGCCTCCCGGTTAAAGATATTCACAAACACTTCCTGAAAAGCCCGGCGCGGAATCTTGAGCAGCCGAAACCGTTTGGAAACATTTTCAAAACTAATCACCTGATTGCTCATCGCCCTAAACTTCCTCGCCAAACGTGCGGCTGTAACGATAAAATATAAAAGAACCAATCCCCAAAATAGCAACAGCCGTTAACAAAGTACGGATGAAGAAATATAATTCCGGCGGCGCGCCGCCATTGCCTGTCCCATACAAAATAACCCGATAGGTAGCGATAATCGAAGCCATCGGGTTGAGGATATTCATCCAACGCCAGACATCAAAACTGACCCCCCACAGCTCATAATTGCGCGGCAAAATATCACCCGGATAAAAAACAGGCGTCAAAAAAAACCAGGCCTGCATCAGTACTTCCATAATCACCTGGGTGTCCCGATAAAACACATTCACCGTAGCCATAATCAGTCCGACCCCAATGACAAAAATGAGCTGCATCAAAATCACCAGCGGCAGAAGCAGCACCCAGCGGGTCAACGGAATTTGAAAAACCAGGATAAAGGCAAACAAAACCACCAGCGCGATCAGAAAATTTACCAGGTTGGCCAGCACCATCGAGATAGGCAGAACCTCGCGCGGAAAATAAACCTTGCTCACCAACGGCGCATTATCCACAATACTGCGAATCGAACCAATCACCGAAAAAGAAAAAAAGTTCCATGGCAAAATACCGCACAAAATAAAGACCGGAAACTTTTTAATATCGGTGGTGGGCGCAATCACGGTGAAGACAATCGTAAAAACCAGCATCATCAGCAGCGGATTGACTAACGACCACAACACCCCCAGGAGCGAGTTGCGATAACGCACCTTCAAATCCCGCATCACCAAATTGCGGACCAGCTCCCGGTAAGACCACAGCTCGCTGATTCGATCCCGCAGATTGTTCCAAAAATAGAAAGGCCGAGCAAACCAGGGCAGCGTCTTGTTGGCCGTAATTACCAAACCCGACCCCGTCTTTTCTACTGTTACCATAAACACGCCTCAATCCAATGACAATAAAAATCAGCGCCGCCGACAAACTTTGGCGCTGACAGGCCTCAGACGCGCTATTTTAGCACGATTCTTTGCCAGCCAAAAGTTTGACCTGTCGAAAAGAGGTTGATTTACCCTCTTGACTCGACCTGAGAAGTATGCTAAATTATCTATACACCTTGATATTCTAGGTAAATTATGAGCCATTGACCTAACTTTTGATAGGTGATTTCTAGCGAATGGGCTGATATACTAAAACTGTAAACTCGCCAACCGACTCTTATAAGCCAACCTGCGACTCTGCGACCGACCCTGCGACCCTTTAATTTGGAAGACCCTATGCCTTGTCCAAACTGCGCTCAACCAAACTATGACCCTCTTCAACCCTGTCCTGTGTGCCAATTCAGCGGCAACCCCGCTTTAATCCAAGAACTGGACCGGCTTGAATGGCTTTTAGCTGAAATTGACACGTGGTGGGCAGGCCTGGGAGTCAAACCCTACGACCTGAACCTCATCCGGCAAAAGTACACCACCCGCCTGCGCGAGTTGGAAATTGCTCTCAAGCTGCGCTTACCCCCCTTCACTACGGAGGAAGCTCGCCGGGCCTGGCCCGAACTGTTTCAGCGGGAAGCCCTACTCCAAAAAATCGGAGATTGGCTGGCCGCCGGTCTGATTGACCCCGCTACCACCCAACCCCTGGTTGACCAAACCACCCGGCAGGTAGAAGATCTCCTCGAACAATTGGAAGACCACCCCCGCCCCGACTATCCCCAAACCGAGGCCGACCGGCTGGACCTTACAAATTTCCTACTTGAAGCCGCAGCCCATCTGCGCCAAACCCACAGCTTTACGACCCCCACCGCCGAAACTCAAATTCTGACCCCACTCCAAGCCGAAAAAGAACAATTAGAAATCAACTTGGGCCTTCGTCCCGTCCCTGAACCCGTCAACCAACCTGCCAGCGAGTCCGTATCTGAGATACAGCTTGAAAGTGAACCGGCGAAACAAGACCAATGGGCTTCCAATTTCTCCCCTGCCCCCCTGCCCCCCCGCTCCCCTGCGCCCCCCCTCCGCGACCGGCTCTGGCGCACCCTCCTCTCCGAGCGAACCTTGCAAGCCCTACTCTTTCTTGGTATCTTTTTGCTCTTCTCCGCCGCCCTCTCCTTTGTCGTCTGGGGCTGGAAAGATTTTTCTGCGCCCTTGCGGGTGGCCATCCCGGCCAGCTTTACCGCGCTCTTTTTTACCCTGGGTTGGTACGTCCGCACCAAAACGCCGCTCTATCGCTCCGGCATTGCCTTGAGCGCCATCGCCGCGCTGCTCATTCCGATAGATTTTTACACCATCTATGTCAATTTCCATATTTCGTCGGATTTCTGGCCGTCTTTCTGGCTCATCACCTCGCTCATCTGCCTGATGGCTTATGTGGGCGCAACCCTTATCATTCGCAGCCGCTTCTTTGGCTATCTGGTCGGCGTAGCCGCCGGAAGCACCGTCCTGGCGCTTGTCCAAATTCTGCATCAGGCCTTCGGCCTCTCCCTCGATTGGCGAACCGCTAGCCTGTCCGGCCTGGCGCTCGGTCTTATCATTTTGGCGACCATCCTGGATAAACAACAGTCCGTCCGCTTCGCCTCGTCTCACCTTTTTGCCGAGCCATTCCGTTACTTATCCCTTCTAGCGGTTGGCGTGCTCATGCCGCTAACCTTTGGCTGGCGGTACGTGGGACGCGATGTCTACGACACCCTCCATTATGCGGTCACGGTGAATTGGTGGCTGGGCGGCTTTATTTTTGCCTGGGGCGCCATTCACTATCGCAGCCGCAGTTTGGGCCTGTTGGCCGCCATCACCTTGCCTGTCGCCATGTATCTGGCCCAGGCGGCCATTTTTTATCACACCGGCGTCAACCCGGCCTGGCACGGCCTGGGTCTGGCCCTGCTGACGCCGCTCTATTTTGTCGCCGGCCACAAACTGCTGGCCTTCAAAGATGATCCTAGCCTGCACGGCCACGGACGCACTGCCACCGGCTGGGGCGTGGCGCTGCTCATCGCCGCCGCCCTCTGGTCCCTGACCGACATTACTAACGGCGCGGCGGCGGCCAGTACTCATGTGGTTTTGGCCGGTGCGGTCATCCTGGCCGCCTGGTTGTGGCGACAGCCTCGCATCCTTTACGCCGCCTCGCTGTTCTCTCTTTCAGCCGCTACCTTTGGCATGGCCGAACTGGATTTAAACATTTCGCAACTGGGCGTGGGCTGGGCCTCTCTGGCGATTGTCCACCTCCTGGTTGCGCTCAGCCTGGGAACCCGGTTCCCAAACTCAAATAACGCCGCCCACCCCCTTGTCATCTCCGGTTATATCATCGCTGCCTTGGCCCTGCTGCCGCCCCTGTTCCCCTACAATGGCGACGCTTTGGCCTATACGCTTGGCAACTGGGTGGGCTTAGCCGCCTGGGGCGCTCGCCTGGCTCACCAACGCCAGCCCGGTTTTACCTCGCAGAGCAAATGGGGTAAATCCATTTTTCACTGGTTTACGGCCTGGCCGCTGCCCTTCTGGATGTGGCTACTCTTTGCCAATCGCCGCCCGCTTGACTTTAGTTTGCCTCTGGCGCTGGCGGTGTTGGCCTGGGGACTGGTGCTGCTCAGTTACCGGCTGGGCCGGGCCAATCAGGCATATCGCTGGCCCTGGTACCTGGCCGGGCTGCTGGTCAGTGTGGCTGCGCCTATCGCTGCCTTTATCATCGCGCCTGCCGGCTTCACCCCTGGTCTAACCCTCCTGCTGGCCGGTTTCCTTTACCTGGCCGACGCCATCAGCCAGAGACAATCTTTGGAACTGGCCCCCGCCGGGCCGGTGATAGCCTGGGGTTACATTTTCGTACTAAATCGGCTGCACCTTTCCCTCGATGCGGTGGGGTTTGGCCTGTCTTTGCTCATTGCCGCTTACTTTTTGGCCGGATTGTGGACCGAGCGGCGAAAGTCGCCGGTGTTTACCCACACCTTTCTGCTGCCGCTTTATCTCACGGCGCATGGTTTGACCCTGTTTCTGCTCGGCCAGATTTATCTTCGCCCCTTCAACACTGTTTTATTTGATACACTGTGGACCGACCCAATGCGTTTATGGGGCGCGGGCGCGCAAGCGGTATTGGCTTTAGCCTATGCCGTCTATGCCTGGGGAACCTACAAAGAACGGTGGGGACACCTGGCGGTCTGGCTGGCCGTCGCCGCCGGAGGGTTTGTGGTCATCAATTACAGCCAGGAACGCGGCTCGTCGGCGGCTTTGGTGGCCTTGATGGCGCTGGTTCTGATTCTGCTTGAACGCGCTTTATTCTGGTTCCGGTCACGCCAGCGCACCGGCCTGTCTCATCGTCACCAGGCATTTTTCCGATTAACCTGGCGACTGTTCCGGCGTCCCCTGCTGGCGGCCGGCTGGATTGTTTCGGGCGGAGCAGTGGGCCTGGCCCTGGTTCGCAATTTGTGGTTGTTGGGCGGTGGGCGTATCCAGCAAATTTGGGCGGTCGTGGGGTTACTGGTAGTGGTCGGCCTGTATGCCCTATCGGCGCGATTATTCCGCCAGGCTCGTTTTGTGTGGCTGGCAGCGCTGCTGGTTTTTGCCCCGTGGACTATTCTGACCAACTTGGGCTGGTTCACCCCCTACCGGCCCACCGTCCCCGGATTTGCCCTGAGTTGGGTAATTTTGGCCTGGACGCTCTATTTGACCGCTTTAGTCCTGCACCGATTTATCCCGGTCGCTTATATTCGTCCCCTAAAAGTTGTCACTCACGTCCTTTTGCCTTTTTCGCTTTTGTGGGGCCTCGCCGACGTGGACACCAGCCGGTTCACCTTTGCCCTGGCTATTGGCCTGTACACGCTGGCGGCTGTTCTGGATCATCGCTCGTTGGTCATATACCCGGAGGGGGTGCTTTCTCCCCTCAAGAAAACCCGATTCTTCTATCCAGCATTGGGGCTGCTGCCCGTCTGGTGCGTCTATCTGTTGGCCTGGCTGCTGCCCCAGGCTCGCCACGAGCATTATGGCCTGATGCTGGTAACTTTTGGCCCGTTGGGACTAATAGCCGGGCAGTGGCTCAAGCGCATAGCTCCTCAGCCAGCCTCAGCTTCAAGTTACACCCTACCCGCCTATTTGATGGGCTACGGCTCACTGATTGTGGGGACGATGCTAGTAGCTCACAACACCCCGCTGCTGGCACTAGTACTTCTGTTCGATGCGCTACTGCTGATCTTTTCAGCGCATCTGTTCAAACAACCTTTGTGGGTTTACCCGGCAGCGGTCCTTGCCCCGATCTCCCTTTTATTGGCTTTGCACGAAGCCAATGTGGCCGGTAATCGCCAGGGCTGGTGGTTAATCGGCTTGGCTTCGATTTACCTGGCGCTGGCCTGGACGCTGCGCCGGGTTAAGCTCGATGCCTATGCCACCGCCACTTTGACCATGGGGTTTGCTCTGGTTGCTTTGGGGCTGCCGCCATCGAGCCAGGATCAAACGGGAGCTTTGTGGGGTTATGGCGCAGCGGCCCTGCTTTACGCCATTACGGCTTTCTGGCTGCAGCAACCGTTACTTCTCACCCCGGCCAGCGCCCTGGCTATTGTTCCTTATGCCATGGGCTTGCAAAAGTCAGCTTTATCGCCGGAGTATTACGGATTGGCCCTCTTTCCTGGCGCTCTGGCTGCCCTGATGCTAGGCTGGAGGCTGGATCATTATTTCGGCGGGTATCGAGATTTCCCCTGGGGCCGGCCAGGCCAATGGTTGGCGGCATTGGCGAATCGCTTTTTGCAGTGGTGGGGCTTGCCGCTCTATGCCTTGGGGTTTGGTTTGGCCGTTGCCAGCCCTTTCTTTACCCAGTTCAAGGCCGGGCTGTCGGCCTTGAATTTCTTGCTGTTGATGCCGCTGTTTAGCTGGGCAATTTACCGCTTCCGCTTGCGAGTATGGCTCCTGGCTTTATGTGTGGCCGGACATCTGGCGGCTGTTTATTACTTACAGGAATTGGGCTGGTGGCGTTACCCACCCTGGGCCTGGTACAGATTCCTGCCAGTTACCCTGATTACAGTAGGAGTTGCCCTATTTATTGAACGTTATAGACAAGAGGGATCGCCACTCCACCTGAATCGGTTTTTCAAAGGGTGGTCTCGTCCACTTTACATAATAGTTTTAGTTGACATAATATTTGGACAATTGTTTAGTCTGGGTGCAACGACAGTAGGAATGACGGTCACGCTAACCCATGCGCTTATTATTGCGACCCTGGCTTCATTTTGGTTGTCAACCTGGCTGCCTTTTATAAGTCTTACTTTAGGGGTCGTTGCTTTGGTGCAGTGGCTATCCACTTTGAAAGGCCCGATTGAGGGATTACCAGCAGCTCTGGCGGGATTGGCTTTGTGGTATGGTTCGATTGGTTATGGACTAAGCTGGATCCGGCAAAATTTGCCGGAAAATAGAACTCTGCGTTCCTGGCTTGTTATCTGGGAATTACCTTTACAAAGATTTAGTTTAATTTTTTCGGGCGCGATATTGCTACTCACTGCCTGGCTGGGTTTAGATGTGGTTGGCTGGACCATCAGGGCATTGATCGGTTTACCGTTCCGAGAAACCGTCGGGTTAGCCATAATTCAGATGGTGGTTAGAGTATTGTCACTGCTGGGACTGCTGTATGTTGCGGCTGCGTTTACCTATCGCCGGTTGCGCTGGGGTTATAGCGCAATTGGGATGTTATTGGCGGCCTGGATGCTGCATGCATTTTATGTGCAGCGCTGGGAGAATATTCAGTGGTACGCTATTCCCGCCGGCTGCTATTTGTTAGCCATTGCCTATCTGGAGTGGCAGCGGGGCAATAAGGTTCCCGCCCGCTGGCTTGATTACACAGCCATGGTCTTGCTGCTAGGCTCGTTGTTCTGGCAAACGCTTTTATTCGGGTGGACTTATGCGTTGTTGTTAGGCTCAGAAGGATTTTCGGCGCTGTGGTGGGGCAGCGCCCGCCGGATACGCCGTTTTTTGTATGCCGGGATGGTCGCCGTAATTTTGGCTACGGTAGGACAATTGATCAACTCCTTGCGCTCGATTAACCAATGGATCGTCTTCGGTTTCATTGGTTTGTTCCTGGTTGTAGTAGCCGTGCTGGTAGAACGCAAACTTGAAAATATTAAAGCCTGGCATGAAGTATTAGAAACTTGGGAGTGACATGCAGCCTCCAATCGAAGAACCTTTATCCAAGCAAATGAAACGAGCCATCGCCGCCGCAGGGTTGCTCCTGTTTTTGCCCGGCTTGCCTTTAGCCCTGGGTTTTTTCTGTATGATTCTGATAGTGGTCGCCGAAGGCGCTACAGAGGGAGTTCAAATTGGTTTAGGTGGATTCATACTGATCGCTATTACGGTTGGGGCCGGGGGAATAGTCCTCTGGCATAGTCTGCAATCCTTGCAAGGAAAACCTTCCCAATCACTGAACTTGCCTCCAGCTTGGACAATGGTCGGTCTCTTTGGTTTATGTGTCATTCTCGGTTTATTTGTTACGGAAAGTAATTTCGCCGCCGGACTACTTTTTCCACCACTCCTGTTCGTTGGAGCTGCGGTTCCCCCTTTGCTGGCTGTTTCCTGGTTTACCCATCAAAAGGCGGGGGGGTTGACCTGGCGACGAGGTTTGGTGGCTCTGGTTGGGGGAGCTACTATCGGCGTATTCGTGGCGTTGATACTGGAAATAATATTGCCGCTGGTGGTACTGACCCTGGTGCTCAATCTGGCCGAGATTGTGACTGCCCATCTCGAAGATTTATTTATTGCTTTGGCTGGAGAAAATATTGCGGCTGCTGTTACTGAACCTGGTTTTATTTTTCTACTCGTTCAACTGGCGATTATCGCCCCGTTGGCCGAAGAATTAGCCAAGCCCTTAGCAACCTTGCCTTTGATTGGTCATCTCTCCCGCCGAGATGCTTTTCTGGTTGGAGCAATGGCGGGCGTTGGCTTTGCCGCCGTAGAGAATGTGCTTTACGCCGGTTTTGGCTTTTATTTCTGGGCCGGCATTTTAGTGGTTCGGGCTTTGGGTGGAGCCATTCATCCGCTTGGCTCCGGTCTGGTTGCTTTGGGTTGGCGCGGCGTTTTGCGAAATGAGCCAGGCGCGTGGCGCAACTGGCTGGTCCGTTTTGGTCTGGCAGTAGGATTGCATGCTCTATGGAATGGAGGTTCCCTGCTGGTTATTACTTTAGCCGGAGCGAAGTTTTTCGGCCAGCTTCCACCGGAGATTGATATTCTAGGGTTATCTATGGCCGGAACAACACTGGCCTTGCTCATTATCTTGGGCCTGGCAGCTTTATGGGCAGGACGTTCGATAACGCAAAACGTCGAACTTGATAATCTATCTCATTGTGAACCGGCAAAGTCCGATTTTATTCTTTCTGATAGAAGTGTGGCAATCTGGGCCATGCTTTGCCTTATCGCCATCGTACCTATGGGTATTACCGGACTGCAACTCTTGTTAAGGTAAAATAATGAAAAAACCCTTCTTAACTCGCTTCAATTTTTTGATTGCGGCGGTGCTTATTGCCGCCAATCTCTTTGCCTGGGCCGATTTGCTTTTAGCTATGCCAGCGCCATACGTGGTTGATCCCGTCAGAGACCCGGAAATTGAGACCTTGTTGAATTATATCCACTCTGGGGATCATTCGGGCGAAACCTGGCAGGTCACTCTGACGGAATTGGAAGCAGAGCAGACCATTACCTGGTATCTACACCGTTACCCCCAAATTCCTTTTGCCAACCCAAAAGTAGAAATCACTCCTACCTATGTGACTGGAGAGGGAGATGCAACGATCGCCGGCCTGCGCGTTCATGTGGGGGGTAAAGCCCATATCACATTGGCAGAAGGGTTGCCGCAAGTTAAAATTTTGGAGTTAAGCTTACCCGTGCCTGGGCCAATTCGGCAGGCGATTGAAGATGAAATTCAGGTTCAACTGCGACGAGCGGATTTGCTGCCGGTACGTTTCACTTCGGCCGAATGGCAAGAAGGGCAAGTAATTGTTCGGGGAATTATTCGGTAGTACAGCTCAGCAGGGAAAACAAAAAATGGGAACCTGGGTTCCCATTTTAATCATTATCAACTACGGTAACACCCGTAATTTCTGCTTTCATCAGCTTAAACTGGCTCTCTCCTCTTCTTACCAAAAGTTCGTGCGCCCAATAAACCGAAACACCCGCCTCAACTTGGTAAATCATCACCTCGCCGTAATTGGCTTTTTTCTCTCCTCGAAGCCGGGGGAGCGGCATGGGTTCCCCGGCCCGCAGGGCCTCAGCATCAAATTCAATTTGATTGAAGAAGGGTTCCAGACGGCTGGCCAGAACGCCGTCGCTCTGCCGCCAGGTCACAAGCTGCTCCAGAATCTGGCTTCCGGTTAATACTTCCGCTTCAAAGATTTCAACTTTTTCGGCGGGTAAATGGCGTTTCAGCGCGTCAAGCGGTGGGATAACCGCCAACAAGGATACCTCAACAATATTTGACTCGGCAAAATCTTCCGCCTTCAACAGTACCTCTTCCAGGGTTTGGCGCAGCGCCTGCAAAGCCTGTCTCGTCTTTGCGTCTTTGGCCCGTATCGCCAAAGCAATAACAGCGTCCTCATAGTTTGCTGGGGGTAACGACAACAATGAATGAATTGTCTTGGCGGCGTCAAGGACTCGCTTTTCGAACCGCTGTTCGACCGTTGTCTGCGCCACTTCGCGCAAGGCTGTTTTGGGTGGAGTAGGAGTTGTCACTTCTTGCAAAACTTTGCGCCCACTCCACTTCTCTTCGACAATCCGTTGAATCATGGCTAACTGCTCGGCATCAGTAGATAATCTCATCACCGGGCGCAGTTGCTTTTCAGTCAGTTGCGCGGCTTCAACCAAATCCTGAGCTTCTGGGGATAAATTCAAAAGAGCTAAATAGTTACGCACCATGCGGTCGCCAATGGCTCGCCCGGTAAAGCTTTTGACTCGTTGGCCCACCATAAGTTGTAACTCGCGTTGGCTGGGCAGCTTAATCGTGTTTTCGCCGGGAACCCGGGTTCCCATCTCCATATTTAATCGCTCTTTAATCCGCTGCATGGAACGCGCCCGAGCCAAGGCCGGCAAATCAACTCTGGCCGCATTTTCCGCTTCTTGACGCTGATGAATAATTTCTTCATCTTCCGGCAGTGTTTCGACAATACATTTAACGCTGTTGAACTCTGTATAACCACGCTGCACCAACAGGTGATGCGCCCAAAAGCGGCGTTCTCCTTCGCCCAGGCGATAAGCGGTCCGATCAGGCTGATCCGGGTCATCAATACGATAAACATTGAGGGGCTGGCGCAGACCAACCTCTTGAATAGATTGAGCCAGGGCAAATAAGCCGGTATCTTCAACAATTTCATCCTCTTCTTCAACGGAACCTTTTTGCCGCGCGCCCAAAATCAAAAGGGCGACCGTATCGCCCCTTTCTGCTCGTAGAACCAATTCGCGCATGGCTTCAGCCGGCGAGATAGTTTTTTCGTGGACAGCTTTTCTCAAATCGTGGGGGAGTAAATGGCGAGGTTGAGAAGGGTCAGGGGTGATACGGTCCAGATTTATTTCATACACTCTCTGATCGGTTGGACGAAAGCCAATATCTACTCCAGACATAGTCGAGGTCAATTGATCAATCACACTCCCTGGGGCAGTCTGCTCCAGCAGCGTTGTCCTTGTCCCCAGGTTGCGCTGAATGTTAATTTTTCTCTTGGCCATTCATCCCCCTTTGCCACCCGGTTCGTTGCAGCACTTCTTTTCTCAGGGCACGGTACATGTCGGCATAACGCACAAATTCTGAACCTTCGCAATAGACCAACGGAACCTGGGCTTCCGATGATTCTCTCACCCGCACCGAAGCAGTCACAATCGTTTTAAAGACAAGTTCTCCGTATGTTTCCCGAACCACTTCTTCCGTAGCTTGATCATAAACAGTGCGAGGGTCGGTGTTGTTGATCAGCAATCCCAACACTTTTAGCGTAGGATTATACCAGCGTTGGGCCGACTGGATATACTCAATTGTATCGCCCAGCGCGCCGCGCCCCCCCGCGCCAGGATCAACGGGGATCAAAACGTAATCACTGGCGGCCAGCGCATTCATCGTCAATCTATCCAAACTGGGAGGGCAATCAATCAAAATCCAATCTATCTGGTTGATATTATTAATTCGGTCAATATCGGCCTTGATCCGAGTCAGACAACTCCGCAGTCTTAATTCACCGCCTTCAATTTGGGTCTGACCACTCTTAATCGCCTTTAAACCGTCATCAGCCGGGATGACGTGCAGATTGGCAAAATTAGTCGGCTGAACTGTTGTGCCAATCAATCCATCCTCAATTAACACAGTTGATAAGGCTGTTTCGCCGGCATAGACCCCAAAAAAAGCCTCACCCAATGTTTTTTGGGGATCAATATCAATACATAAGACTCGAAACCCAGCTTCACTTAAAACTCCCGCCAGATTAAACGTGGTAGTACTTTTAGCTGAGCCACCTTTGAGATTGGCCAGGGTTACAACAACCATAATTGATTCCTATGCTGCGACCAAGTAAAAATACAAGAAACTTTTGATAGTATTATAGGTTATTTGCCCATATCCATCAATCTGAACTCAACATTTACCGTTACCCCAATCACAGTTGATAAGGCGCGGCGCACAATATCTCGCAACCGATTCTCTAGCCAATCTTTAGCCATATCCGTTTGCACCCCAACGATATAGTTACCATTCTCGCGCCCCAACAGCGTAGTCCCTTGAATAATCGCATCATAAGTTGCCCGCGTCATCTGAGGACGTAACACGGATTGCGTCTCGGCCCAAATTGCTTCATTAACCGAGGGAGGAGTTAAGGCGGGGAGTGAAGGGGTCGGACTGGGAACCTGGGTTCCCACCGCCTCATCCTCCTGATTCTCTAACTCCCGTTCCGAGGATTGCCTTAAACCCAAATCTACTTCGGCCTCGTCGGCAAAATCCCGGAGGGCGCGCACAAAAACCGCCCCTTGATTGATCATAGGGTCATCCTCGGCCGCATCTATCGCGGCCTGAACGGCTGCCATATATAAATCCAGATGGTTAGGGTATAAAGCAGTGAGCATTTTATAAAACATAGCCCCTGAATGATGATCTTGTAGCAAAACCTCGGTTAAACGAACAATAGGGTCTAAAATAGCCCGCCGATTATTTTTGTTTAAATTTGTTCTTTTGAGTTGATTAATTAATATGTCAAGTTCGTTAACGTTCTTACTGGATTCTGCCGATTTACTATCGGGTGAATTTGAATAAGGTAGATTTACATAACTATCTAAGCCAAGATTATTTTGTTTCACAACATGCACTAAATCGGAATTATCTGGATTCACGAAGGGCTTTTGTAAATCAGCTGGCTTCGGATTAGCCTTACTTGGTAATTCTACACTTTTCTGATTTACATAAGGTAAATCGGTTTTTTTCCGCTCATTGAAATGGGCCGATATTTTAGGTAAATCCAAATGGTTACCCTTTACGACCGGCGCAATCCGGTAGGTTTCCAGGCCCAATTCACCCTGTTGCAGCCGCAGTAATTCTACTTGTTGCTGTAATCGCGCTTCGTCTTCGGGAACAACAGGATCTTCCATGAGGATTTCAAGCAAAAAACCAACGCGGCGCGTTTTGCCGTTGTACGTCTCATAGGCATAGCGGATGCGGGGAATAAAAAGGGCGAGATATTTAGCTTTTTCATCACTGGGAATAATACTACGCCAGGGTTTATCGTTGGGGATGGGCTGATGTTTTAACCAACTGGCGACCGTCTCTTCGTGGACATCGAGCATTTCAGCCAGCTCACGCCAACTGCACGTGACGCGCTTGGTGCCGTCGCTGCGCCGGGGGGCATCAACACACAAACCACGCAGCAGAATTACCAGACACCAGCGTTCGGGGCCGAGCCGGGGTAACCATTTTTGGGCGGAATAGAGCGTTACCGGAACGGCTCGCTCTGGGGCCACAATGGCCGCTCGGGCGCTTAAATATACCGGATGGATTGACAGGTCAGACATGACCAGACCTTTGCTGGAAGTTTAACCAAAAGCGCCTCTCATTGTCTCAAACATTGAGCAACAAAGCGCTCTCGGGTTAATTTCTTAATATAGTTGAATCAAGGTCGGCCTGTGAACTTGACAGAACTCACCTCTTTATGGTATATTTATTCCCAGAAAGAGTGATGAGGTAGAAATGACAAAACTGCCTCGGATGGCGGTTCAGATGGCGGCAACCACTCTGAGCAAAACCGAAAACAACTAAACCTTCAGAATAAGAGGCTCGCGGCAACGGGCCTCTTTTTCTATCTCCGTGGCCAGCTTATTTAGGCAGTTATCACCCAAAATTAGCTTTACTCCAGGCCGTACTATCCAGGATTATAAACATATCTACATAAAATGTCAAGAGTTACTTGTAACTTTGGGGGGTAGGTGCTATAATTACGCCCACATTTTCAGGGGAGGTAATTTCTTAATGCTCGATTTGAGTCCATTGGGGCTAATAGAGCCGCCTTTCTCGCTCTCGCCCGACCCGCGCTATTTCTATGTTTCTCTCCAGCACAAAGCTACTCTGGCTAAAGCCACTTATGCGATTGAGCAGCGCCAGGGCCTTTCGGTCATCTTTGGCGATGTGGGCGTGGGCAAAACTACCATTGCTCGTCGCCTTTATCAGGTTTATCGAGATCGGGCAGATTATCATACAGCCTATATCCCGACGCCGCTTTTTCCTTCGGACTTTCAGTTTCTCAAAAGTATTTGCGCTGAATTTAACCTGAGTCCCAAACGCAGCAAACTGCTCCAATTGGCCGCTTTTGAGGAATTTTTGATCAAGGCGTTTAGAGATGACAAAAATGTTTTGCTTATTATTGACGAAGCTCAAGGGCTCATTGGCCCCCAATTTGAGCTAATTCGACAACTGTTGAATTTTGAAACGAACACTCAGAAGTTAATTCAAATTGTTTTGATCGGTCAGAATGAACTACGCAATAAGCTGCGCCTCAAGCGGGCGCTCGCTTCGCGGGTAGCTACACGCTCAACGCTGGAGCCGCTCCATTTTGAGGACACGCGATCCATGATTAATTTCCGGGTGATGGTGGCCGGACGCCAGGAGGCTCTCTTCACCGAGGCGGCTCTGATCAGAATCTACAATTACAGCCGGGGCATGCCGCGTGATATTTGTGTGATTTGTTTGAATATCTTACCAATCGCTATCTTAAATAAAGTAGCTATTGTTGACGAGCCATTGGTTGAGCAAGTAATCGAGGAGTTGCGGTAATGACGGAGAAAAAAGTAGCTCGAGAGGGCCAGGGAACCTTTGCCCAGCTCTACGACGTGCAAGAGGAATTAAGCCGGCGTAACCCTAAACCTTTAGGGCGACCCCCCAAGAAGGTTCAGCGTAAACCTACTACTGTCCATTTAACCAAAACCGAAGTTAGAAACCTGAACAAACTGCATCTTTTGGTCAGCGAGCAGTTCACCGCCAATCGGAGTGAATTGGTGGGCGTGGCCATTGATGTGCTCACACTTTTGGTGGAGGGAAAAGGTAAAAACTCGATAGAAAGTGCTCAAATTAGAGATATAGAGACTTTTCGTAAGGTTGTTTCTGATTTTGTAAAATCATAAAATCATAATTTTATAAAATTATAACGTTAATCCCAACATGCCTCCCCTCCCCTACTCTGCCATTCTTATTTTCTGGGCTTGGGCAATCAAGTCTTCTAGTTTGCTTGTATCCAACAGCGAAAAGGAAATCCCAGCCATAGCTAACTCTTCGTGCCCTAAATTATGAAAAGACCGGGCACAGGCCGCCCACGACATCGCATCATAGATCGCCACAAAATCGGCCGCATTGGGATTCTGTTCTAGCACAAAGCGCACAAACTCTACCGCAATCTTGTTCAAGCTATACTCCTTTTAAGCCCCTACCCGTCGAGTTTTTAGTATCCCTCATTATATAACACAACCCTCTTCTCCTGAAAATCGGACAACCGATTTAGCCGAGTATTAGCCTGGTTAACTGCCAAAAAAAGCCGGCCAGGCATACCAGGTAGATAACTACTGTAACGACATAAAAAGTGGTTTCACCCCAAACTACAGGACGGTTACGGGTTATTTGATCGGCTAAAATCTGCAATTTTTCTCCAGCCGTCAACTGGAAACAAGCCCGAAAGGTAATGTCGGCCCGCAGCGGTACCGGACCTAAAAAAGCGCTGCCTGATTGAAAAATATCCCGCTCGATGCCCCCGACTGTGATTGCATTTCCCTCGACCGACTCCGGGGAGGCTAAGGTAATCAGATAGGTTTTTCCCTCAGAATTATTGATCGAGGGAAAGGTAAAGGTTCGCCAGGATTGATCGCTTACGGTGGCCGCATTGAAAGTCGTCTTAAAAAGTTCCAGACCCACCAAAGGATTTTGGCCATCAGGCCGGGTTTCAAGCAGCCGCAGGGTTACATCGTGGGTGTTTTGTCGCTGATAGGTTTGAAAAAGGATGTCCACTCGATTTAAATGATTGCGCGGCGCGACAAAGCTCTGGCTGATAATTTGTTCGCCCCAGATTTGTTGGCTTTCTGTCGGAACCTCATTATTATTGATGGGCTGGCCTTCGCAAGCCAACTGATCAAGCCAGAAAGCGATAATGGCGCCAAATCCTGTCAGGGCTACACTCAGGAAAATAATCGTTACGAGTTTTTTCATCGCTGAAACTCAGTAGCGGGAATAGAATATCGGCATGATATAACCAAATAGAACGAGGGAGTCAAAGAGGAAAAATAGCGTGATAGCTCCCAGCAAGCCTGCTTTCCGCCATGCAGGTGGGATTAACTGCCGCCAACCCAACATTAAAAACAAAGATATGGGCGTCAAAACCGTATAAAGAGAACGTCCCTGCCGATAGATGATGTTGTTGCTAAGGGCGTTCCACCCCAAAAGAATACCAATAGCCACAACAACCGCCACAGCCAACACTGCCAACGCCTGGATTTTTGGTTGAAATTCTGGCCTGGAGAACAGTCTCCAGCGCATTACCAGGCCGACAATCAATCCCCCTATAGCCAGAATACAGAGCCAGCCAATCACCTGGTACCAAAAGGGATGGACTCGAAAGATGGTCCAGCCAGGCATGGCCCAGAAACTTAAAAAGAGATCCTGCGGCACAATCGGGTCCAGATAAATCTCGTTTTGCCCGAAGCGAGCCAGGGCGTCAGGAACAAGTAATATCAGCCGCTGTGGGGCTAGAAAAAAAACCAGACCGGCCAAAATCAGGCCGGCCGGCAGCAGCCAGCGCCAATATCGCCGGTAGCGCCATAGATAGAACAAGACGATACAACCCAGAGCCAACGGCAAAAAGTAAGCCGTGGCTTTGGTCCACATCGCAGCCACTGAGAAACCCAAAATGGCTATCCCGTTGCGCCAGGTAAAGCCGCCGATAATTCCTCTCACCGTAAAATAGAGAGCAGCCGTTGTCAAAAGTTCGGCCAGGTTGCCATTGTTGACGGTGGAGAGCATGTGCGTGTGTTGAGGGTTGAACAGGATTAACCCCGGCACGCCGACGGCCAGGAAAATGTCGTGTGGAAAAATAGTGCGCACCATGAGATAGGCCAGCCAAATAATGCCCAGATTCATCAAAACGGTGTTAAGCCGCACCAGGTAAAGCTGGAGGATGATATTTTGCTGGGGCGTTAAAAACAGCGGCCAGCCCATTAAGGCGTAGGTAGGCCGGCTGCCGTACAATCCCTGATAAATCTCGTGATAAAGGGCCACGTGATCGCTTAGCCGCGAGTGGGACTTTTGTTGGGGGCGGCCGCTATCCATGAAATCCCAAAACTTAAAGGTAAATAAAGATTGGTCAAGCTCATCATACCAGGCCGGATCGGTTTCAAATTCGCTGTTCCACTCTTGGGCCGATAAGGAGGCTCGCACCCGTTCAAATTGGGCTGGTTCGTCTGGGGCCTGCCAGGGAGGCACGACCGAGGCGTAAATGACGCCTCTGACCAGCGCCAGAGTTAACAACCAGAAAAGGATGGATTTGCCCCAAAATAGCGGCTCCGAGGGAGTGGTCGCTGAAGAGGGGGTCATTAGTTTCGCCGCAACTTATTCATCAGGATTTCGCTCAGAGAAGGCTCACCCAGTTCATGGGTGAGCAGCGCTTCAAGCCTCTGGTTAGAAATGGCTTTGTGCTGCTGAATCATCCATCGCTGCTTCAAAATGTGGGGCATAGCCTGTAAAAAAGCAAAAAACCCGGCTAAGGACGCAAGCGGCTTTTTGTAGACCAGAAAAAAATAAAACTGGCCGTACAGGAGAGCCGGGCTGTGCTTGAGCAGCAAAGGCCATGGGATATTTTTGAGCAAAAGGGTGAGGCGATTCTTGGTGGCAAGATAAACATAGCGGGGACGGGGAATACCGGCCCCGCGCCACTGGTGCAGAACCTGAGCGCCGGGCACGTATAGGCAGCGATAGCCCCTTAACTGTCCCCGCAAACCCAGGTCCACATCCTCCAGATAGCTGATAAACGTTTCATCAAACAACCCTACGGCCTCAAGAAAATCGCGCCGATACAAAGCAGCCCCACCGCAAGCCGAAAGGACTTCTTCCATCTGGATATAATTCTGGGCCGGTTCACCCCGCCCGCGCTTACAAGCAGAGCCATACCAACTTAAGGTATTGCCGGCATCGTCCATAATTGCAGGGTCGTCCATAGACAACATTTTTGCCGCTAGGCTGCCCACGCCCGGCAAATTCTGCTCCATCACCTCAACCAGGCAGGCTAACCAGTCCGGCTGAGGGATAGTATCCACATTGAGCAGAGCAATATATTCGGAAGTCGTCTGCATGATCCCGGCGTTAACTGCCGGCGCAAAGCCCCGATTTTCGGAAAAGGCCAAAATTTCTACTTCGGGATACCGGGTTCTGACCAGTTCAAGCGAATTGTCGGTCGAGCCGTTATCAACCAGCAGGACTTTAAAATCGCGGTAGGTTTGGGCGCGCAGACCATCTAGGCAGCCGGGCAGCCAGCGTTGGGTATTCCAATTGGGGATGACAACCGTAATTTTGGGCGGGAGGTCGGGATTTATTGCCATCAATAGCCTACTGGACTGCGTTTTACCAACAAAATGTCTTGATACGACAAGCCATCATCCCGGCCACTCCAGGCGCCGTAGTAAATTGGCCCGGATATTTCCATTCCGCGCTTTTGGATGAGTTCGATCAAAAAATTTTCCTGGTAAGCAACGGCGCTTTCTGGAATCGCCTCATTCCGCAGGCGATAAGAGCCAGGTCCGTATTGAAAGTTGATATCGTTTTTACCTTGCTGAGCCAAACGTTGTTGAGCCTCATTGAGCAAGAAACATGTCATCAAAGCGCGTCCCGACTCTTGCAGCAATCGCGCTATTTCCCGCAGATAATTTTCAACATCTGCGGGTAACATGTGCGTAAAAACTGAGGTGAGAAAAATGAAATCGAACTGCTTATCCGCCAGAGGAAAGGTATAATCTTTAGCCAGGTAGCGTCCGGTGGGGTTGTAACGCTGGCTAAACAGGTCGGCCTGGACAAACTGAAAATTAGGATAGCGCCGGGTAATGTTTTGTTGACACCATTCAATGCTTTTGCGGGTAATATCCATGCCGGTGTAAGACCCGGCCCGGCTCAAATAACCGGTGAGCGGTAAAGCAATACGCCCGCAGCCACAGCCAATATCCAGCACACGCTCATCGGGCCGGAGCTTGGCTAATTTGACAAACAGCCCCAAAAATTCTTGGCCCGTCGCCTCAAAATCCGTCGGGCCGACATCCCGCAGCCGGTAAGGAGGCAGATAAAGCTGGCCTTTAGCCAGCCGCAGCATATAATCAACGGGTGCGCTCAGGGGATGAGTTTTAATAAGAAGCATTTGTAAAAGCGGATCCATGATCATCCATCACTTTTTGATACACGCTTTTGAAGGATGCAATCAGTGCTTCTTTGGAAAAATCGCGCGGCCCAACCGCTTGAGCCGCTTTTTGCAGCCGGCCATAATTTTGAGCCAAAGCCTCTACCGCCGCCAGCACTGCGCCGGGGGTGACTTCTTTGATCACCTGCCCGCAGCCGGTCTGCTCGACGTAATCGGCCATAGGGATCGTCCGGCTGACCAGAATCGGTTTCCCGGCGGCCAGTGACTCCATCAATGTGTGCGGGTAAGAGCGGATGATAGCCGGGTCTGTGACCAGGGTGATGCTGGCATGGACCCCGGCCAGCACTTGATTCACATCCACTTTTTGATTGATAATTTCGACCTGCCGCTCCAGGCCCATCTGCCGCACCCGGCGGGCCATTTCTTCGGCCAGCACGCCGCGCCACAGGCAAACCAGGCGCAGGTGGGGCGTTTGCTGCGCCGCCGCCAGCAGCGCTTCGATGCCTTTAGTCCGAAACTGCCCCAACGTCCAGGGGGCCGACCCCACCATTAATCTGATCTCCGAACGCAGCGGCAGGGCCGAGTACGAAAAGTGGCAGGTCTCGATGCCGGGCCGGACTAAATAGGTGTTGTGTCCCAACCCCCACCCTTGCAGCCGTTTCAAGCTGCGCTCATCAGACACGGTGACCGCCGCCAGTGAGCCGAAAAAGGCTCGGTTGGGCGGTTGCAACCCTACCCCGCTGCTGATGGAATAGATCACCGGCCGGCGCAGCCAGCGCAGAAAAGGAAACGGAAACGGATCGGCATTGTAAAAATGGTGCAGGTGCAGGCCGCTTTCCTCGGCCCGGATTTGCCCCAGTCGGTGAAAACCAAAGAGCAGCCGCGGCCAATACAGGCGCGATTGGTCATTGGGGTTAACGTGGATCAGGTTGCCGCCGAAATGATGTCGCAGGATATTGATTTCTTGCAGCATCGCCTCTGTTCCGGCCAGCTTGGGGGGCAGATTGGTGCTGTGGTACAGAATCTTCACGGATGCTACCCCGATTGGCCTGCTTGCAAAACCGGGGCTGGTTGCCCGGAACAGGCAGCCAAAACGCGCTCATTTTGGCCGCCAAACCGCCCCTGCCAGCCGTCAGCCAGCCCCAGCCAGGTCGCTTTAGCCGCAGACGCTTGGCCGCCCAATTGCAACTTCACGGTTAAGGCCAGGCTGTAAAGCGTCCAAAAGCCAAAAAGCCAGAAGTGCCGGCGATAATGTTTACGCAGAAACAGAAAGCGATTGCGGACAATGTAATAAACATACAAGGTGCGGCGCAGCTTTGAGGAGCGGCTGACCGTATGGCTGGCTCGCGCCCTGGTTTCGACCACGCTGAGATACCCCTGCAATTTAGCCCGGTAGCAAAAGTCAGGCGTCTCGCCGGTAAAAAAGTAAGCCTCGTCCAACAGCCCCACCCGCCGGAAAGCCTCGGCCCGGACCAGCATGACCGTGCCGGGAATGTAGTCAACGGGGTAGACCGGCTCCCCGGCCGGAGGACCGGCCAGATGCGAGGCCAAATGCCAGACAATATTCTGCCCGCCAGCCGCCAGCAGTTTGTCAGGCCGGTCGCCATCAAACATGAGCGGTCCGACCACGCCCACCTCCGGCCGGGCGGCCAGCGTGTCGAGCATGGCCATTACATCCGCCTCGGCCACATGAGCATCGTTGTTAAGCAAAAGCAGCGGCGCATCGCCGGCGCTCAGGACCTCGACAATGGCCCGATTGTTGCCCCCGGCGTACCCCAAATTGGCCGAATTACGCAGCAGGCGAACCTGTGGGCACTCCCTCGCAATGGCCTCGGCGCTGCCGTCGCCGGAGGCATTATCCACCACCCAAATGGTTGGCTGCACCCGGCTCCAACCGGAAAAACGGCGGACACACTCGATGGTGTCAGCCGCCGCGTTCCAATTCAGGATAATAACAGCCAGCTGCATAGGTTTCCAGGAAAGACCGCCGACCGCCACATAAATTTTTTCAGCGGTCAGCAGCCGTCTGCGGTCTGCGGTCGGTTTTGACTTGCCCGCCATTCTAGCATAGTATAGGGATAATGGTCAAAATACTTTGAGACTGGCTCAACTGTTTGATGCAAACTCCGCAAGCTTCGCCCCCCGCCCCCGCAGCCTATCAGGTAGCGGTCGTAATTACCAACTGGAACGGCTGCCATTACCTGGAAAGGTGTCTGCGCTCGATTTTTGCCCAGGGTTTTCAGGATTTTAGGGTTTACGTGGTAGACAACGCCTCCAGCGACGACTCGGTGGAGATGGTGCGCCGCTGTTTTCCCCAAGTTGAACTGCTTCAGAATGAAAATAACCTGGGGTTGTGCGCGGCCAACAATCGCGGTATTTTGACGACTCAGGCCGAGTTTGTTTTGATTTTGAACAATGACACGGAACTCGAGCCGGACTGCCTGGGCCAGTTGGTCGGGGCGCTCCAGGCCAACCCCCGACTGGGTATGGCCGCGAGTAAAATGCTGCTGACCCATCCGCGCGATATGGTCGAGTCGGCCGGTATTATCGTTGATCGCGCCGGGATTGCTTGGGGTTTGGAGAGCGGAACCTTCCACACTCCCGGCCCTACCACGCCGGAGCCGGTCTTTGGCGCGTGCGGCGGAGCGGCGCTCTATCGCCGGGCCATGCTGCTGGAAATCGGTCTTTTTGACGAGGACTTTTTTGTTTATTTTGAAGATGTGGATGTGGCCTGGCGGGGCCAGTGGGCCGGCTGGCAGGGCGTCTACGTGCCCGGCGCGGTCACATATCACGCTCATTCGGCCACGATTAAAGAAGGCTCGCCGTTCAAAACCCGGCTGTTGGGGCGCAACAAGCTGTGGCTGATCTGCAAAAATTATCCCTGGCCGCACCTGCTCTGGTACAGCCCGCTCATTGTGGGCTATGAATTAATGTCCATCGGCTTTGCCTTGACCACTCGGCGCGGCCTGCCGGCCCTAAAAGGACGGTGGGAAGCTTTACGGACGCTGGGCCGGATGCTGGCTAAACGGCGGCAGATGGTGCGGCGCGTCTCCGCCCGGACGATGATGAGCCGGCTCCAGCCGGTCGAAAACCCCTTGACCTTGCTCCGCCGTCACCTGGCGATTGTCAATACCGTTAGCCACCAGTACAAATCCTGACTCAGCCCTTGACGTATGACAGCTTCTCGGCAATTTGGCCGTTTTGGACCCGGTACACATCCACCCCGCGCACATGTCCCGGCTGGCCGTCCTGGCTGACCCAGCGATAAACCCAGCGCATGACTCCCCGTTCCCCGGCGGCAAAGATTTCTTCTGTCTCCAACTCGATGTGAGCCGCAGCGGCAAAAAAGTCGCTCCAGAAGGCTCGGACTCTGGCTTGACCTTCGTACCGTGTTCCATCCGGGGCCGGATAGGTATTGTCGAAAACGCAGTCGTCAGTCAGCAAAGCCATCATGGCCTCCACATCGCGCCGGTTGAGCGCGTCGTTAAACTGCCGGATGGTGGTGATTGTTGCCGCCGTTTGCGCCTCGATAGGGGAAGGGGTGGGTGTCATGGTTGCTCCTCGTAAATGATGAGGCGAGGAAGCGTGAGGCGAGGACGCGAAAGATTTTTTCGCCGCCTCGCCTCCTCGCGTCTCCGCCTCCCTGCTCAACCGCCGGAGTAGTTTTCGGCCCCGGCTTTGCACAGCCGGGCTGCCGGTTTGAGTCAGCTCGGCTACTATTTTTATCACTTGGGGCCGCAGACTGGCCTCTTGCTCGGCCAGATCGGCCAGGGCCTGCATGGCAAAGGTTTTGACAATTTTGCTGGGGTCATCCAGATAAGCCAGCAAAATTTCGACGGCCTGGGCCAATTCGGGGCTGTTCAAGTTCAGTCGGGGCAGCATTTGGGCCACGTGCCAGCGCACCTCTTGTTGGTTAATCGGGGCTACTTGCGCAAGAAGTTGATTTTTATACGGCTGGAGGTAGCCGGGCTGCTGCGCCGTTATTTTCTCCACTGCATCCGCCGCCCGCATGCGGATCAGCGGGTCGTCGCTGAGCATGCCCTCAAACAGCAGCGGAAATAAGGCCGGCTGGGCCAACACCTCGGCCGCCACTTCATCAGACCGCCCAATCGAGCGCCGGTCGCCGCCGGTCAGTTTTTGCAGCAAAGGGTTCATTGGCTCCGTTGGATTCGCCACCCTTCTGGCAGGGGGCTGCCTTTCCTTGACCCCCGCTCAACCCCTGGATTTGAGGTCGGTTTGGTTCAAGCTGTCTCTTTTTTCAGCCTTTACCTGGGCCTATTTTTATAATTTTTAGGTTCTGGTTCTTGACAAGTGCCTACATTTGGTAGGCCGCCGGGTTGACAAATGGTTCTCATTGGTTATGTGGTAATGAATAACTGACTTTTGTATCCTCAACAGTGATAATGCCTTGTTGTTGTAAGTCCTGAATGAGTGTGGCAAGCTCGTCATCAGAAAGACGTTTTTGAAAAAGCGCATTGAGTGTACTGGTTAAGGTCTTCACTGTCCTCGGTTTGGAGGTACCGCGCTGTTGAAAGTTCGCAATGATAACAGCAAGTTTTTCTGATTGGGAAGTCGCAGTTGATGCTTTCACAAGGGGGATGTCGGTTACATCACGAGACCGGCAAACGCGTATCTTTAATGTCTTGAGATGTTGAATTAGAGGATCAAAACCTGTATCTTTTGAGATGATATGGAAGTAAGCATCTGGTTGCTGTGCAGAAAGTTGACCAATGTAGAACGCAATATGAAAGTCCAGAGAGTTGACGCCATTGCCAGAGATTTGGATATACCGGGCGCGGGAGCCAAGGCATTGAAGCGCCGCAGCGGTTTCGAGCGAGATTTTGGTCTGGTGAGCGCCAACAAAAACAAGCACTTGGAAATGCTCTTGGTTAAGAAGATCAAGCGCCTTGGGTTGGACATTCTCGTAATCGATGAGGACGTGATTGATTTTCATGTCAATTCCTTGTAGATTATGGTGGATGGAAAGAGTAAGGTTATTTAAAGAGCATTATACAGATACCTATATGCTTTTTTCGTCCTCGCCCTGCTACTTTCCCATTATAACCGATTCGGGGCTAACTGAACAGGGGATGAGGGGAAAATTAAGGTAGAAAGCGGTGTGATGCGTAATCCGTGACACGTGATCCGTGAGAGTGATCACGCATCACGCATCACGCATCCGATCCAAACTCCACAAAAACCCAAATTGGGCTTAATACAATTGTAAGAATTCTCCTTTAGGCTTATAAAAGAAAGGAGAAAACTATGCTCAAACAAAACCTTTTGCTGATGAGCCTGGTGGTCGGGCTGGCGGCTTGCAGCAGCACCGCAGCCGGATCACCCGCCCCGGTCGAGGTCGAAGCGGCCAGGCCGGTTGAGGGGGAGACTGACGGCATGTCCACTAAGCCGGCGGTGGAAGAGCCAATGGCTGAGGTGGAGGAACCGGCGGCTGAGGAAGCAATGGCCGAAGAGGCGGCGGCCAAAGTCGAGGAAGAACCGGCTGAGGCAGCGATGGTTGAGGAGTCAGCGGCCAAAGCCGAGGAACCGGCAGAGGCAGCGATGGTCGAGGAGTCAGCGGCCAAAGCCGAAGAACCGGCGGCTGAGGAAGCGATGGCCGAGGAGTCAGCGGCCAAAGCTGAGGAACCGGCGGCTGAAGAAGCGATGGCCGAGGCTGAAGAAACTACAATGGAAGTTGAAGAGGAGGCGATGGCAGAGGCCGCGCCCGTCGAGGCGGAAACGATGAAACAGGAAACGATGACGGAAGCGGGTCCCACCGCGGCCCAGTTGCAGCTTTTGGTTAGCCTGGAAAATCAGGGCATGCCGCCGGAACTGCGCAATCAAGTCTGGCTCAACTCGGACCCCTTGAAACTGGCCGATTTGCATGGTAAAGTGGTCATTGTCGAGTTTTGGACCTTTGGTTGTTACAACTGCAAAAACGTGGTCCCTTCGCTGCGGGCCTGGCACCACACCTACCAGGATGAGGGACTGGTCATTATCGGCGTCCACACCCCGGAATTTGGCTACGAGCGCGAGCTTGAAAACGTCAAGCAGGCCCTCATTGACCAGGATATTCCCTACGCCGTCGCCATTGACAACGATTGGCAAACCTGGCGGGCCTATCACAATCGCTACTGGCCGGCCAAATATTTTATTGACAAAGCCGGCAATCTGCGCCATATCCACATCGGCGAGGGCCGCTACGAGCAGCAGGAAGAGATTATCCAGGCGCTGCTGGCGGAGAAGGTGTAACAAGTAGCAGGGTAGCAGAGTAGCAGAAAATTACGGCTCTTTCGGAATTCAGGGGTCACTGGTAACGTGACGCGTGATACGTGATCAGGGCCATCACGCATCACGTATCAGGCCCAAGCCCATGAAATCCTGAAGAACCAAAATTACTTGCGACCTTGTTACCCTGCCACCCTGCTACCCTGCTACCTTGCTACCCTGCTACCCTGTTAAAGGAGTCCCTCTTTGTCCTCCAAAAAACGTATCCTTGTCGTTGACGACGAACCCAATATCCGCGAAGTGGTCGAGTTGTACCTGCGCCGCGAGGGCTTTGAGGTCGAGGTGGTGGGCGATGGGGCAGCGGCGCTGGCGGCGGTGGAGCGCAAAAGGCCCGACCTGATGGTGCTCGATTTGATGCTGCCGGTTTTGGGCGGTATCCAGGTGACACGCGCCCTGCGCCAGGGCGACGAGCGCGACATCCCGATCATTATGCTCACAGCCAAGGGTGAAGAGGCCGACCGGATTGCCGGGCTGGAGTTGGGTGCGGATGATTACCTGACCAAGCCTTTCAGTCCCAAAGAGCTGGTGGCGCGGGTCAAGGCGGTTTTGCGCCGGGCCAGCGATAAACCGCTGGTGGACCCCCAGGCCCAACCCTTACGCAGCGGCGAGATTACCCTCAATCCGAGCACGCGCCAGGTCTGGATGGGCCAGGAAGAAACCGTCCTCACCGCCAAAGAGTTCGATTTGTTGTGGTTTTTGATGAACCATCCCGGCCAGGTTTTTACCCGCGATCAACTGCTCGACCGGGTCTGGGGTTTTGACTTTTTTGGCGATGCCAGCACCGTCACTGTCCACGTGCGGCGGCTGCGGGAAAAAGTGGAGCGGGACCCGACCAAGCCGGAGTATGTGCTGACCGTCTGGGGTGTTGGCTATAAATTCAGAGTGAATGATTGAATGTTAGCCGACTCGAAATTTTTGCCACGACTTACCCATGTCATTCCGACCGTAGGGAGGAATCTTCATTACCGCTGATTATTTGTTATGGTGAGCAAGAAGACGCCTACAGGTCACTGGCGCTCGAAATGACAGTGGGGACTGAACAGTTACGAATTTCACTTAAGGCATTACTAAAAGATGATGAGTCAAAAAATTGCTTGGCGAGAAATGTGGTCGCCCGTGGTGGGGCTGGTGGGCGCTTTTTTGGCGGCCCTGGCCATTGCCATCTATGTTATGGAAGCGCCGGCCAGCGACCTGACCGACCTGCTCAAATTTTTGCTCACCTCCAGCCTGCCCTCGCTGCTGCTGGGCTACCTGATTTTTGTGGTGGGCCGGCGCTGGCTGCACAGCATCCGCTACAAAACCCTGCTGGCGTACAGCCTGGGCGTGATCATCGCCATCATCAACATTTACGTCACCTCCAAGTTGATGTTTGTCTCGGAGCACGACTTTTTGCTGTTGGGGCTGCTGCTGACCTTTGCCGCGATTCTGTCGGCCTCGTTTGGCTATCTGCTGGCGGCCAGCATGGCCCACTCGCTGGCGCTGCTGCAAAAGGGAGCGCAGCGCATTGCTCGTGGCGACTTTTCGGCCCGCGTCCATCTGACCGAAGTGGACGAGCTTTCGGACGTGGCCGAGGCGTTCAACTTGATGGGCGACGAGCTGCAAAAATCTTTTGCCCGCCAGCGCGAGTTGGAGCAGGCCCGCCGCGATTTGATTGCCGCCGTCAGCCACGACCTGCGCACCCCGCTCACCTCCATCCGGGCCATGATCGAAGCCCTGGCCGATGGCGTAGTCGCTGAGCCGGAGATGGTGCAGCGATACTACAGTACGGTTCGCGCCCAAATTCAAAATTTATCTGGGCTGATTAATGACCTGTTTGAGCTGTCGCAGCTTGAAACCGGCCAGGTGCAACTGGCCGTCGAAGTGGTCAATTTGAATGATCTGCTGTCGGACGTGCTGGAAAGCATGCAGGCCCAGGCCGGGGCCAAAGGCGTTTCGCTGAAAGGGATTTTTAGCGAGGATTTGCCGATTATCAAGGGCGAATTGAACAAGTTACAGCGAGTTATTACCAACCTGGTCCAAAACGCCATCCGCCACACCCCCAGCGGCGGCTCCATTTCCCTGTCTACCCAGGTGGCCCCGGAGGGCGTCCAGGTAGAGGTGGCCGATACCGGCGAGGGCATTGCCCCCGAAGATTTACCCCACATTTTTGACCAGTTCTTCCGCGGCGAAAAGAGCCGCAGCCGCGAAACCGGCGGGGCCGGCCTGGGTTTAGCTATCGCCAAGCGCATCGTCGAGGCCCACCACGGCCGCATTTGGGTGGAAAGTCAGGTGGGGCAGGGGACGCGCTTTCGGTTTGTGTTGCCGGCGTCTTGAATTTCTGGTAATCGTTCCTTAAGTACCTAATGAAGCTTAGAAATAGTTCGGTAAAAAATTACACCGAGAACCACGGAGGAGACACAGAGATTCGCTGAGATTTCTCTGTGGTTCTCTGCGAGGCTCTGTGTTCCTGTTTACCGATTTAATTTTTGATCCTTCATAAGTTGCTACTACTTTCCGCTGAAACCCCATTGCCAACCCCTCAGAACTATGTTATAGTGTAACTACCCCCTGAACAATGGCTCATTCTCAAGCCGAAAGAAAGGACGATGCCAAATTCAAATCCTTTCTTCCATCGCGGGCCGGTGCATGACCCTGCTTATTTTTTTGGCCGCCAGCAGGAGACAAGTCAAATCCTGTCGCTGCTGGGCAACGGCCAGAGTATTGCTTTGGTCGGCCAGCGGCGGATGGGCAAAACCTCGCTGCTGTTTCACCTGGCCGCCCCCGAAGTTTTTGCCCAACACGACTTGAGTTCTGCCCAGCACCTATTTATCTATCTTGACTGCGGCGCTCTGGCCGGGCTGGATCAACCTGCTCTCCACCGGCTGCTGCTGGAAGAGATCAGCGAGGTATTGGTCGAAAGAGGCGCGAACCCCGGCCCACCGGCGCTACCCGACGAGGCAAATTCCCTCACCTATCGCGCCTTCGAGCGGGCGCTGCGCGAAGTGACCCGGCAGGGTTGGAAACTAATCTTGCTGCTGGATGAATTCGAGCGCCTCAGCCGCAACCCGCACCTGGACCCTGACTTTTTCTCCGGCCTGCGCGCCCTGACCGCCCGCTACCCCATCGCCTACGTCACCGCTTCCAGGCAGCCCCTTTTGGAGCTAACCTACGCCGACGCCAGCGCCCTCAGTTCGCCCTTCTTCAACATCTTTGCCAGCCTCCGCCTCAGCCTCTTTACCGAGGACGAGGCTCGTGATTTGCTGACCACCCTGGCCGCCAGAGGTGGATTAGCCTTTGACCCCCCGCTCCTCGATTTTCTGCTCGACCTGGCCGGCCCCCACCCCCTCTTTTTGCAGATTGCCGGTTTCCACGCCTTTGAGCTGCGGCAAACCAAGCCAACCTCGCTGACCGGCACGGATTATGCCGAACTGCGTGAGAAGTTTTTTGCCTCTGTCGAAGAACACTTTAACTACTACTGGCGCAGCCTTTCGCCGGAGGAGCAGCGCCTCCTGGCGGCTCTGCCCCTCGCTCAAACGGGCCAGCCGAATGTGGCCCGGCGGCTGGAACAGGCCGGCCTGATTGTCCGCCGCGGCCAGAGTTACGGCTATCTCTCCTCGGCCTGGCGCACGTTTGTGCAAGCGCAAGCCATCCCCGGTCTGCTGCAGGCCGGTCCGATTGCCATAGACAAAAGCCAGCGCCAGGCCCTCTTGCATGGTCAAGCCCTTACCCTCACCCCAACGCAGTACATCTTGCTGGCTTTTCTGACAGAACGAGCCGGTCAAATTGTGACCAATGAAGCGTTGGAGCAGGCCGTCTGGGCCGAGGAATACATCGAAGACCCGGAACGGTTAAAATCGGTCATCAAGGGACTGCGCCAGGCGTTGGGGGCAGAGGCGACCCGGCTGGAGAATGTGCGGGGGGTCGGCTACCGCTTTTTACCCTGATCTTTCCCTCAATCTCCCCTTAATCTCCCCCCAATTTTCCTTAATTTTGCCCTGCTGATGGTGTATGCTGTGACCAAGTTAAAAATTGATGGTTATCGCTAAGCCAACAGGAGGCAACAATGAAAAAGTTAGTTATCGTCGTCGTGATGACAGTAGTGGCGCTGGGGCTGCTGACGGCGCTCTCAGTCCAGCCGGTCGAGGTGAAGGCTGTCATTCAAAAAGGGGCTTGGAACCGTTTTGGCAGCGGCTTTGAATTGACCAGCGTGCCCGCTGCGCTCCCGGTTCACACGGGAGCCTGGAACCGTTATGGTAGTGGCTTTGAACTGACTAGCGTGCGGACGGCCCAGCCGGTTCAAAAAGAAGCCTGGAACCGCTACGGCAGCGGCTTCGAGTTGAGCAGCCTGCGCACGCCCATGCCTGGGCCGGTTCAAACGGAAGCCTGGAACCGCTACGGCAGCGGCTTTGAACTGAGCAGTGTGCGGACGATCACCGAGATTAAAGCATCCATCCAGAAGTATTGGTGGAATCAAGCGGGGAGCGGTTTTGAACTGAGCAGCAGGTCGGACGCCGATCAAAAGTAAGAGGGTGTTCAGTAGACCTGACAGGTCTTTAAGACCTGTCAGGTCTGATTAATGCTTTTTTGCGCCAGCCTTGACACCGGGTCAGAAAGTCGTTGAATGTTGGAAGGGGGGTAAAAATGAAACTTATAAGACGGCTGTTGGTCTTGATGATATTCCTCACCGCCCTGCCAGTTCCCCCCGCTTGGGCCGAAGGCGGCATAGCGACTCAGCCCTACTGGACCTTCCCCACCGACGCCCCCGTGACCCACATCCAAACCGGCGACATCAACGGCGATGGTGTGCCGGAGGTAGCCCTGACGACCGATAACGGGTGGCTTTATGTCTTGGAGAACGATGGCGACCTAGCTTGGCGCTATGAACTGGAGACCGAAGCGACGTCCCTGCTGGTGGCAGAAATAGACGGCGACGGGCAAACAGCCGAGATTTTGGTGGGAGGTCTGGATCGCGATAGTTTGTTCAGCGCTATGGAAAGACCCGTCTGGAAAAGTATCCATGAAGCGTATGAAGGCGAGCAGCTACCTACGCTGGAAGCTTTTGCAGTGGACCTGGACAGGGATGGACGGCAGGAACTGCTTTACGGAGGGGGTGGTTGGCTGCGCGTTGCCGATAGTAAAATAGGAGCAGGGGGGGATCTAGCAGTATTTAGGCGGCCAGTGATAGACGTCTGGGCCGGTGAGGTAGACGGCGATGACCGGCCGGAGATTGTGCCCAGCGTTGTTGAGGGTAACCTGATCTATGTTATGAACGATGATGGTAGTTCGGTCTGGCAGCAATCCCTTGAGAATGAGATAGGTTTGGTGCAGGGGGGGGATGTAGATGGCGATGGCCTGGCTGAAATTGTGGCGCTCAATGCTTCATGGGGGCTATTCTTATTAGAGAGCGATGGGCAACAGGTTTGGCATCATCAAAACCTGACAGGTCTAACAGACCTGTCAGGTTTGACCCCACCTATGCCCGGACAACTGCTTGTTCATGATCTGGACGGCGATGGGCAGAGCGAAATCATCGTCCTGGCTCCGGCGAGGGTTCATGTTTTTAAAGGGGATGGCAGCCAACTTTGGCAACATCCTTTGCCTCTGGAGGCAGACCGGAACGCTCCTGATCAGAGTTCCGCAGCTTTTGTGCAGGAAGCTTTGGAGTTCGGCGGATTTCGATCCGGACTCCAGGCCGCTGATACAAATGGCGACGGCCAGGCCGAGGTTGTAGTGGCGACAAGGGGCCAGGTACCCGTTTATCTGCTGGCTACCAACGGTCAGCGTCTGGCCGAATACTTGATCGAGCAGAGTACCGGTGCGCTGGCCTATGCCGACCTGAATGGCGATGGGCAGGGCGAAATTATGGTGGGTACGGAGACCGGTCTCCAGGTTTTTGGAGCGGCTCGACCAGTCGAACGGCGGGAATTATGGCAATCGCCGTTTTTAGATGCCGTCACCGCACTTGAACTGATTGACCTGGACGGCGATGGCCGGAGCGAAGTGGTGGCTGGTTCTAAAGAGGGCCAGGTCTTTGCCCTGGCTGGTGACGGCCATATCCTGTGGCAGGTGAATTTCACCCCTGAAAACAATGACGCTAATTTCAGCAGTTCGCTCACTGTGCTGGCCCTCAGCGCCGGCGACGTGGACGGTGACAGTCTCTCCGAAGTTATTGTCAACGCGCAGGGTAGCCAGATTTACCTCTTAGATAGTAGTGGGCCACGTTGGGTCGTCCCGGCTGAAGGTAAGTTCATCACCAGCGTGGCCGCCCACGATTTGGACGGCGATGGCCGGGCTGAAATCATCCTCGGCGGCGATTCGCTCCTGGGCAGCAGCAGTGTGGTCAGGTTGTTGGACGGCGCAGGCCAGCAAATCTGGGAGTGGGATCTGACGGGAGGGGTGACAGCCGTGGCCGGTGACGGGGAGCACATTCTGGTGGGAACCGGCAGTGGGCAGGTTTACCGGCTGACCGCCGCCGGAGCGCTGGCCGGGGAGTACGAATTGGGAGCCAGGGTGCTCAGTTTCGGGTCTGGACAGGCGATCACGGAGAACGGACAAGTTTACCAACTGGATGAGGCTGAGGCGACCCTGGTGCGTGACTTGGGGGTGTCCCCCCGGATAGCCCGGTTGAATGTAGAGGCGGCGGCCCTCATCACGGGGGAACAGGAGGTCAGCCTGATTTTGGGCGATGGGTTGACCTGGCAGACGACAGGGGACAGCCGGGTGCTCAGCCTGGCCGTAGGGGATCTGAACGGCGACGAGGAGACGGAGGTTGCCGTTGGCGTTGACAATGGCCGGGTTCATCTCTATGGCCTGGCGGTTAATCAACCCCCTCTGCTGACCAAACCGAACCTGGCCGAGACCCGCGCCGGTTACGCTTACGGGATAGATGTGAACGACCCTGACGGCGATACGGTCACCGTGACCGTAGAAATTTGGGACCCATCGGCCGGCCTCTGGCTAACCGGCGCTGCGCAATCTTTCTCGCAGGGTCGAAGCCGGTTGAATTTAGAGGTAGCCGATCCTTTCGATACCTGGGACTCCGGCCAGGAAAGCCGCTTCCGCTTTCGCTACGACGACGGCCATAATCAGGGCACGCTGAAAGAGGTTGCCGGTCCCTTTGCCATTCCTACGCTGCCCTGGTATATCTATTATGGCCAGTGGGTTGGCCTCGGAGCGTTGCTGCTGCTGCCGGTGGCTTTGGGCTTTGTATTTTACCGCCGCCAGCAAGCCTACCGCCGCTCGCCGGTGGGTCGAGCCGAAAGCTTACTCAAGCAATTGCGTTCTCACCCAGACGAAAGCCTGTCAAGGCTGCATACCGTAACCCGCGCAGAGCCAGCCTTACTAGCCCATCTACCCGGCCTGGCCCGCGAAGCCGGAGAGCCGGCCCTGGCTGATATGAGCGAAGGCTTCAACCTCATCCTGACTCGGCCCGAAGTAGCCGTCGAGGGGCTGCGGGCGATAGTGAGGCGAGGAGGCGAAGACGCGAGGATGCGAGGTGGGGCAGGGGCGCAGGGGAGCAGAGTGGCAGGGGAGACTGGAGTGCAAAGCGAAGCTTTGCCGGAGAGCAGGGGAGCGGAGGAGCGGAGGAGCAGAGGAGCGGGGGAGCAGGGGAGTAAGAGTGATGAAAAGACAAATGACTTGACCCACCTATACAATTTATGCTTGGAAGCGTTGGAGGCCAACACTGTTTCCCGGATTGTCAGCTTGCAGACGTATTTGGCTGAGCAAAAAGACTCCTCCGTAGTGACGACTTTAGTCGTCCAGCCAACAACGACTAAAGTCGTTACTACGACTGAGAGTCCCCTGGCTGAATTGAGCCGGGTGGCCCAGACCTTGCACAATTACGAGCGGGTCGAGACGGTGGAAGACAAAATCGCCTACCTGGCCCAGGCCATCGAATCGCTGGGCCGTTTGGACCGCGAGTTCCAGGCTGCGCTGCCCCAACCGGAGCGGAATATCTTTAGCCGGATTGCCTTCAACTGGCTGATGGTCACAACCAACGCCCTCGAAGACCTGCAAGGCCGCGCCCAGATTGAAGCCTCGCTCAAAACCCGGCAGGTGTTAAACTTGGAACAAACCACCTTATCCCTGGAACTGACCAACACCGGCCGCAGCCCGGCCTCTAACCTGACCATCAGCCTGGTCCCGGATCAGCTCTATGCCGTCGGCAATGGCGCGGCGTACCTCGATATTCTGCCGGCGGGGCGTTCGGTGGTGGTCGAACTTCCCCTTTCTGCTGCGCCGTCGGTGGAGCAGTTCCGGGCTGAATTTGCCATCACCTTTGACGACCGCGAGCGGAGCGGCAAATGGGTGGCCTTTGCCGACCTGGTGCGCTTGCTCAAACCCGGCGCTGCCTTTCAAACCATGCCCAATCCCTACGCGCCCGGCACGCCGCTGCGCCCCGGCTCGCCCATCTTTTTTGGCCGGGATGACCTCTTCCAGTTCATCGCCGAGAATCTGGGGGGAGCGACCCGCCAGAACATTCTGGTCCTCATCGGCCAGCGGCGCATGGGCAAGACCTCCTTTTTGCAGCAGCTTCCGGTCCGCTTGGGCCAGGCTTACCTGCCGGTCTATCTCGACGGCCAATCCCTGGGCATTGATCCCGGCATGGCCAACTTCTTTTATGACCTCAGCCTGGCTATTGCCGATGCCCTGGCCGACCAGGGCTGCGCAGTGACAGAGCCGGTTTTGGCTGACTTTCAGGAGCGGCCCAGCGGCGTCTTCGAGCGGACCTTTCTGCCGGCCGTTTTTGAAGCCATCGGCTCGCGCCGCCTGCTGCTGTTGTTCGATGAGTTTGAAGAGTTGGAAATGCGGGTGACTTCGGGTAAACTGGAAGCGACCATCTTTCCCTTTTTCCGCCATCTGATGCAGCACGCCGATAAGTTAGGCTTTGTCTTTGTCGGCACCCACCGGCTGGAGGAACTGACCGCCGATTACTGGTCTATTCTGTTCAATATCGCTCTCTACAAGCGCGTCACCTTTCTAAGCGAAGGGGCGGCCAAAGCTTTGGTCGTCGAGCCGGTAGCCCAATATGGCTTACTTTTCGATGACCTGGCCCTGGACAAAATCATCCGGGTTACTGCCGGTCAGCCCTATTTTTTGCAACTGATCTGTCATGCCCTGGTCAATCGGGCCAATCGCGAGGGCCGGGGTTATCTGACCATTCGGGATGTCAACGATACCCTGAACGAGTTGGTGGAACTGGGCGAGGCCCACTTTGCCTTTCTGTGGGAGCAGTCCTCTCCCACTGAGCAATTAATTCTGGCTGCTTTGATGCGTTTGCTGGACAGAACACCTACGGTGACGGCAACGCAAATCGTGGAACTGCTGGTCGAGCGAGGCAGGCCCCTGGAACTTCAGCTTGTCCGCGAGGCGCTGCGCCGCTTAACCGAGCGCGATATTGTCCGTGAGCTGGGCGAGTCGCCGCCGCGTTATGAATACAAAGTAGACCTGGTGCGGCTATGGGTCGAACGTTACAAGGCGTTGGGGCGGGTGATTGAGGAGTTTCCTTGAAACCCCACCTACTTCAAATCCAACAGCACTTTAATCTTGTCCCGTTCTTCGCCGGGGGTGATGAGGACGGTCAGGGACTCGTCGTTTTTGGCGTAGAGGAGCCGGGCTTTCTCGTTGAAAATGTCGGCCTGATTTTCGCTCCAGCCCTCGGTAATAAGCTGGTCGCGGTAGAACAAGGCCGCGGCGATGGGGGTGATGGCGCTGGTGTATTCGATAAAGGTGGGGAAAATCGAAACGATTTTGGCGTCGGGCAGACGGGGCAGGCGGCTGAGCGGGCCGCGCTCCACCTGGGCCTCGTCCGGTGGGGTAATGGTTAGCTCGGCGTTGGCATCTGAGACGGTGTAGCGCAGGGTCAGCCGGCCCTGGTCAAACAGGTGGACTTTTGGATCGGGGATCACCACGCGCACGGTGGCCGAGATGACATAGTGGGCCAGGTATTTGTCCGGTTGAGCCAGCCATAAATCGCCCGCCGCCTGCTCAAAAATCAGGTTGGGGGCGGCTAAATCCTGCCCGGTAAAGGAAAAGCGCTGCGTTTTTTGACTATCCAGCAACTCCGCTTGGGGCGCTGAAACCACCGCCGGCAGAACGATCAGCCGGTCCAGGGCAAAAAAGCCCAGGTCGGCGGGTGATACGCCGCCGTCGCTGAAACTAAACCACGCTCCCTCTGTTCCTCGCTTCACATAAACCTGATCACCGGCCCGATAAAATTCCGACACCCCGGAAATAATCTCGGTGCTGGTCAGCGTTGTATTCACTTTGAGATATTGATGCCAGGCGGCCGGCTGGCGGGTCACTTCGGTCAGCGATTCCAGGCGGCCCTGCGCAGGCTGACCGTTGCGCGTCCCCTCAAAATCCACCGTCAACTTGGCTCGATAACTTTGCAGGTCGGCCAGGCCGGCGGTGGCGGATTTTAGTTCCAGCGAGATAGGGGCTGGAGTTAAGGTCGCTACGGGCGACGTGGCGAACTCCGTGTTGGCTTGAAAGAGCGGGTTCGTCGCGCAGGCCGGCAGAATGATAGCCAGGATCAAAAAGAGGAGGCCAAATTTTTGGAGACTCAGTACATCCAATTTTCGAGGAGTGAGGCACGCCCACGTGCCGAACACCGCCGCACGTGGGCGTGCTGGCTCCTCAAATTTGGATCCACTGAGTCTAAGAAAATAGTAGACGGTAGACGGTAGACGGTGGACAGGGGAATACATCCCTGCTACCTCACCCCTTCGGGTGCGCCGAAGGGCGTGCTTACTTGCTACCTTTTTATTATTGATAGTGTGTTCAGGCCTATATATACTCATCGGCTGTTCACGGCCTCGAGGGCTTGAGGCAAGGTAAAGAAAAAGGTACAGCCTCGGCCAGGGATGCCTTCGCTCTCCACCCCTACCTGCCCGCCCAGTTTTTCCACAATCCGCCGGGCAATCGAGAGACCCAGGCCGTGGCCCTCGGTTTTGATCTGGCTGAGCCGGGTAAATTCGGCAAAAAGCAGGGTTTGTTGTTCGGGGGAGAGACCAAGGCCGTTATCGCGGACCCAGAAGCGCACCATACCGTCGGAGTCGGCGGCGGCCCCCAGATGCAGACGGGGCGGCCGTCCGCCATATTTAAGGCCGTTGCTGAGATAGTTGACCCAAACCTCTTCGACCCAGGGAGCGTGGCCGATGGCTATGGGCCAGTCAGCCGGCAAAATCAGCTCGGCTTTCCGTTCTTCAATGATATAGCTCAGCCGCTGCTGGGCCTCGCCGACAATGCGGGCCATGTTTAAAGGGTACTGTTCAACCTCGGTCCGGCGCATCCCGGCCATCAGCAGCAACTCGTTGACAATATTATTCATTTTTCGGGCGGCGCGGCTAATGAGGCCCAATTGTCTCTGGGTGTCCTCAGGCAGTTTGACCTCGCCGGCAATCAACTCGGCAAAGTTGATAATCATGCCCACCGGATTTTTCAAGTCGTGGGCAACCGTGTGGGCAAAGGCATCCAATTCCTGGTTGCGCTCGGCCAACTCTTTATTGAGGCGGGTCAGTTCCTCGTTTTGGGTTTGCAAGTGTCGTTGCAGCAGGCGCAGGGTGAGATGGGTGGTGATCCGAGCGACCACTTCCTCCTGTTGAAAGGGCTTGGTGATATAATCAACTGCTCCGGCTTCAAAGCCCTTGATCTTGTTGCTAACGTCGTCCAGGGCGCTCATAAAAATGATGGGAATATCCTGGGTGGTTTTATTGGTTTTTAGCTGGCGACAGACCTCGATCCCGTTCATCCCCGGCATCATAATATCCAGCAGGATCAGGTCGGGCTTGGTGTACTGGAGGCGTTTCAAAGCGCCAGGGCCATCTCTGGCCACCAGCACCTTGAAGCCAATCTGGTCAAAACTCTTCAGCAGCAGTTCCAGGTTAGTCGGGTTATCATCCACAATAAGGATGGTGCTGGTAGCAATCCTTTCAGGCGCCATAGCCTTCCTCCATATAGTGTCTAACCAGGTCACAGATCTTTTCCAACTCAAATGTTTTGGTCAGCGAATGGACAACGGCGGCAAAAGGAGCCAGATTTTGATCAACCTGCTCCAAATGGTTGATCCGGGCGCGAATCTCGCTCACATCGCCCATCTGGGCTAATTGAAACAGCAAGGCTGCTTCGCCTGGCGGCGGACCCATCAGGCCGGAGGCTGCGGGCAGGCGAGGGAGCAGGGGAGCGCCTCCGCCAAATTCTGTCGCTTCCTCTCTGACTGAAATTGGGTGTTCATTATACACCCAGGTTAAATTTAAATAACGCTGGAGGAGGTCGAGCAAAACATTCACCTCGACCGGTTTAGGTAGGAAATAGTTGCAGCCGGCGGCCAGGCTTTGCTCACGGGTAATGCCAAAGGCGCTGGCTGAAACGGCGATAATGATAATGTCTTTCAAACTGCTTGATTGCCGAATCTGCCGGGCCACATCAATACCGCTCAGGCGGGGCATCACCAAATCAAGCAAAATCAGCTCCGGCTGAAACTCGACGGTCTGGTGCAGCCCCTCGAAGCCGTCGGCGGCTTCGGCTATTTCAAACCCCAGCGGGGCTAACAAGGCCACCAACACGGCGCGATTGTCGCGGTTGTCATCAACAATCAGAATTTTGCGGCGTTGGCCTTGATACCCGGTGATATCGCCGGGGGGGGTAGGCTCGACCCATTCAGGCCAGTCGTTCAAGCTGACATCCAGCCAAAAGATGCTGCCCTGGCCCGGCTGGCTCTGCACCCGGAGTTGGCTGTTCATTAACTCGGCCAATTTACGGCTAATCGGCAGCCCCAGGCCGGCCCCTTCAAAATTGTAGATTTGATCAAGCTGCCGGAAGGGTTGAAAAATTTCCTCCAACTTGTCGGGGGTAATACCAATGCCCGTATCGGCCACCTGGAAGCGGATCAGGTAAGTACCGCTAGTTTCAGAGCCAGCGAGTGGGGTGCGCTCAATAACGCTGACGGTGAAAGTGATTTGACCATGTTCGGTAAACTTGACTGCATTGCCCAGCAGGTTGAGGAGAATCTGGCGCAAGCGGCGGGGGTCGCCCTGGATAACTGGGGGCAGCGGCGAGAGGAGTTCGTATTTGAAGGCCAGCCCTTTTTGTTCGGCCTGGATGCGGGCAACGTCGGCAATCATCTGCAAAAATTCATTCAGGTAAAAATTAGTTGGATATAATTCCAGCCGCCCCGCCTCGATTTTGGACAGGTCTAAAATATCATTGATCAGGGTGAGCAAATGTTCGCCGCTGCGCTGAATAGTGCTTAAGCCGTCTTGCCAGCCGGTCAGCGGTGGGCCAATTTGACGCGCCTCGCGCTGCAAAATCTGAGCATAGCCCAGGATCCCGTTCAGTGGGGTGCGCAGTTCGTGGCTCATATGGGCCAAAAACTCACTTTTGGCGCGGTTAGCCACTTCGGCGTTTTGTTTGGCCTCCTGCAACTCGGCTTCGATCTGATTGCGTTTCTTAATTTCTTGCTCAAGCTGCTCGACTACTTTGACCAGTTCGGCGGTACGATCAGCCACCTCCTCTTCCAGATGATCCTGGTGGCGCTGCAAGGCGACAGTAGCCTGTTCAACTTCCGCTTGCTGTATTTGCAAAGCGGAGGCCATCTCATCAAAGGCGCGGCCAAGCTGGCCCAGTTCGTCCGGGTTGTTGGTCAGACCGCTGCGCGTGCGTAGGTCGCCGCCGGCCAGCCGCCGGGTGGCCCCCACCAGCGCGCGAAGCTGGCGCAGGATAAATAAATCGCTGCCCAGCCAGGCGGCTAACACGGCCAGGATGGCCACAAAGCCTAAAGCGGTGAGATTGAGGGCGGTCAATCGGTTGACTTCGGCCAGGGCTACGCCGGTAGGAATACCGACGGCGACATAAACTTTATGGTTGGCTGGGCCATAGAGCGGGGTAAAGGCATAGAGACGAAGGATGTTGTCTATTCCGGGTGTTTCAATTGTCCCTTCGCCCTGTTGAGCCAGCATGGCTTGCCGCAAGGGGCCTTCAGGTTCAGTTTTTCCCACCCACTGCGCCGCATCAGGATAACGGGCTAAAATTGTGCCTTGCCGGTCAATAACGACCATGGCCGAGCCGGCTGGCAAACCGGCGGTGACGGCCAGGTGGTCAAACCAGGCCAGGTCGAGGGTGGCAAAAAGCACGGCCGAGGGTGAGCCGGCGGCGTTAAGCAGAGGATAGCCAAAGCTCAGAGCAAATTTGCCGGTCACAGGGTCATGGCCGTATTCACCCATGGCAAAGTCACGGTTTTGCATCGCCTGCTTGAACCAGGCTTGGCCGGCAACGGTGACCGGTTGAGAGATAGGCTTTGCGCTGCACAGAAGGGCGCCGGTGGGATCGGCCAAACCTAAATTAGCATACCGCGAGTCTTTGGTCAATAAATTGCTAAGAATAGTGACGCAGGCGGCCGGATCATCCCGGTGCAGTTGGAGAATCTGGGCCAGACCCAGCAGACGCTGGCGCGCTCCTTCGATGAGCAGTTGGTGCTGCTGTGCAGCGAGCTGTGCTACCCGCAGGGTATCTTCATGGACCTGTTCCAGGTTGGCCTGGCGAACTCTGAGGTCGGTAAAAATGATCAGAGCCAGGGCCGGGATAATCGCCAGTAATACCAACAGGATGATCCGGCTGCGCAGGGTAGCTAAGGAAAAACGCCTCAAAATTTATTCCTCTTTGAGCGACAAGCGCCAGACAGTAACCGCGTGGGAGGGCGGATTGGCCTGGAGGCTGAGCTTGACCCACTCAGGCGATAGAGGGGGTAAGGCAACGGTATAAGTAGCAGGAGTTTGGGTTATTTCTATTCTACCCAACGGCTCCCTATCTGCAAGTAGGGTCAAAGCTGACAGTGGGTTTCCGGGGCTGGCAGCGGTGATTTCAAAAGTGAGGGGCCGGTTCTGGGGGTGATGCAGAAAAAGTTCGGACGGCCTATCGGCGGCGATGGCGCGGGTGATGCTATTAGCCGTTTCCTGGCGTTTGCTCCAGCCCTGGCCCAAACTCAGGTAGGGCTGGGGCTCGCGCCGGAGCGGGGTGGGATAAACTTTCAAGCGCCCATCGTCGTAAATGGGCAAAGTATTGGGCAACGCGGCGGCGACCCAACGCTCGGAGGCCTCGCGTTCTGGGCCGGGCGGCATTTGGTAGTAATCGAGCACAATATAGCGCAGGTTGAAGTCGTAGAAGATCGTCGGGGCAATCAGATCGAGCGGCTGATCAATGATGTCCGGGCCGAGGTAACGCCAGTGTTGGAAAACAGGCGTGCGCCAGGCCAGTTCCAGGGGATTGTCGCGCGAGGTGTAGGCGGTCAAGAGGCGTTTGCCATGCACCGTCTGGTACAGCATGGGCGTGGGCCGGTCCCAATTCATGGGCAGCTCGGCAATGGCGAAATCGCCGGGTTGTTGGGCCAAATCAAAGTAGAACTGCGGCGTGTCAATTTTGGAGATAGGGTAGGGGATGGCGAGGAACTCGAAGCAGATGAGGAAGGCGGCGAGGAGAGGGAGAGAATGGCGAATGGCGAATGGCGAAACGTGGTGCGTGGTACGTGGTGCGTCATCCCTGACCCCCGACCCCTGACCCCTGACCCCCATTAGCCAGGCCAGGCCGATGGCGGCCAGCACGCCGAGGCCAAGCATGACCATTAAATCGTAGCGGCTGAGGGAACGGGTCAGGCCGATAAAGGGGACGGTGTGATACAGCAGCAGATAAGGCAATGGCAGGGGCCAGCCGCCAATGGTGACAATTTTGCCGCCAATGTGCAGATACGGGCCAAGCGCCAGGATGACAAAGCTGGCGGTGATAAATACCCAAAACTTGAGCCACGACTGCCGCCAGCTCCGCCCGATGGCCCAAAAAGCCAGGGCCAAGGGCACAAAACCGGCAAAGATGAGCCGCTCCGAAAGTGTGGTGCTAAAATTATCGGCGATGGTTTTGGCCCATTGACCCCAGAGCGGGTGCATTTCTGAAGGCAGGATAAAGGCCAGCAAATCGGCAGAGAGGGTGATGCTTTGCTCTAACCCCATTTGCAGCTCCGGCGTCGAGCGGGCGGCCCGGATCATCGGGACAAGGATGGGAGAGAGCGCCAGCGCAAACCCCAGGCCGATAAGCAGAAGAGGATAGAGGATAGAAGCTAGAAGATGGAAGATAGAGGGTGGAGGATGATTTCCTGATTCGCCATTCGCTATTCGCTCACCTGCTCGCTGCCATAACACCCAGCCCAAAGTTAGGCCGGTAAAGATAAGCAGGTAGAGGGTGTGATACCAGTCAACCAGGGTGGCTAAAATCAGAAAGAGGCAGGCAAGGACAGCGTTGCGGACCTCTCTCCGGGCTTTGCCCCCTTCCCCTTTTAGGGAAGGGGTTGGGGGTGGGGTCAGCGTGCGTAATAACCACAATACATAAAACGGCGGCCAGATCATACTAAAAACCTGCATGTGGCCCAGCAGATGAGCAAAGTGAAACGGCGACATGGTAAAAACCAGCCCGCCCACAAAAGCTGCCGGTCGCAGTCCTCGACCGGAAAAGCGGAGGCGGGTTAATGTATCCAGAGCCAGCAGATAGCCGCCGTAACCGGCCAGGGTAAAGCTGACCAGCACGACCGCATTATAGGCAATCGCCAGTCCAAAATTGAGTTGGATGGGCAGCGTCCAGAAGCTGTTAAAAATGTTGAGGGTGTGAAAGAGTAGGCTGGCCCCGTTGGGCGGGTAAAGATAATCGGTGAAAAAAGGGGTAGTCCCCAATTCCAGGAGGGCCTTTTTAACCCACCACATATTCCAGTAGTTCTGCCAGCCGTCGAAGCCGTCGCCGGGGATGCCGCCGGTCAGGTGGAGAACGGTGGGCCAGGTCATCAGGATTGTCAATAGAAAATAAATTAAGATAGGCCAGATATGATGGAATAAGGACTGGCGGTCGGCCGTCGGCGGTCCGCCCTGAACTTGCCGAACGGGTCGGCGGTCAGGAGTTGGCTTTAATCGTGTCATGATAGTGTGTCGTTTTTAAGCTAAACCCCATCTGCCGGCTGTCTTTTCAATCAAACCCAACAGCTTCTCCACTAGTCGCTGCTGCCGCCGGATGAGCCAGGCCGACCCCCAGCCCAACACCGCCCCGGCCAGCACGTCGAAAGGGTAATGCACCCCGCCCAAAATGCGGCTCAGCCCGAACAGCGCGGCCAGGGCCAGCAGCCCCCAACCCCAGGCGCGATTATAAAACCAGACCCCGGCGGCAATGGCAAAACCAAGCGCGGCCGCATTGCTGGGAAAAGAAGAGTCGCTGGGCCGGTAAAATAGCAAGTTGACCGCGTGACCGGCAAAAGGGCGGGGCCGGAAATAAAGCAAATTGATGATCTTGAGCAGCGCATTGGCCAGAGCCGCGCTCAAACTGGCGGTCAAGACGGCTTGCCGGTTATAATTCTTTAAACCTTCCCGGTCTTTAAGACCTGGAAGGTTTTTTTGCTCAAACCACAGGGCCAGCAGCATCAGGGCCAGGACGGTCGGCACAAAATAATCGTTGAGCAGCAGGCGGGCCAGCCGGTCTAACCAGGGCCATTGTCCCGCCTGGCTATTAATCGCTCCGAAAAGCCAGTGGTCCAGAAAACGGATGAAGGTCATGGAGGTTGAGAATTGGTCTGAAACGTGATGCGTGATGCGTGAGGATTCTAGGCAAAAATCCTCACGCATCACATATCACGTCTTGTTTAGACTAAATCTTGAAATTGCCTAAAGCTCCTGCCTATTATCAGACAGATTGCCGAGACAGTCAAAAGTAATGGGGGTCAGTCGGCTTTGTTAGCGAAACCATCTTCGCGGCTTCGCCAAAACTCCCCCTGCCACAACGCCCCCGCCAGTCGAGCCGTTGCCAGTGCGCTCAAGCCTCCGGCGGCAAAAAGGGTACTCAACTCACCTCCCGCCAGACCCGGTGTAAAAAGACCAGGCGTGGCAGCAAAAAACCAGCTAAAGCTGGCGCAAATTAAAAATGCTCCCACACTCTGCCCCACTCGTCCCAGCCCCCGTGGGCCTAACAGACTAATAGCCGGTTTGCGGTTACGGGCTGCCGCCCATTGCAGCGTCCCCAATACAGCCACAAAGCAAAGAAAGAAATAGTTTTGAGTAATGGTTGGATAGAGTGAGAATAACATGTTACACCCAAAATAAAATTGCCACCCCCACCATCGCCGCGATCGTGCCGATGATAGCCGACCAGCCGAGCCGTTCTTTAAATACAAAATAGCTGATGGGCAGCAAAAAGATGGGCGGCAGGGCCATCAGGGTGCTGGCAACGCCGATGTGGGTCAATTGAATGGCAATGAGTGACAGCCAGACCCCCAAAAATGGGCCAAAAAAAGCCCCACCGATGATATTCAAGATGGCCCGCCGCTCTCGCAGCAGCCGCTGGACGGTTTCTCCGGCCTGGCGCTGGAAAAAAGTAACGGCCCACAGCGTGGTTCCCGCCGCCAGCATGCGGATAACGTTGCCCGACAGCGCCGGAAAATCACCGGCCAATCCTTTTTTAGCCAAAATCAGGCCAACCGCCTGGCCTGTTGCCGCGCCCAGCCCAAACAAAACGCCCCACAAGTAGCGGCGGCGATCCGGCGAGGCGCGCACCAGGCCGTTACGGTCTAAGATCACCCACATCACCCCGCCAATAGCCAGGGCAATGCCGGCCATCTGTCCCAAGGACAAATTTTCGCCCAGCACCAGCCAGGCCAGCACCGCGCTGACCACCGGCGACAAACTCATCAACAGCGACCCCAGGCGCGGGCCAATGGAAACATAGGCTTGAAACAAAAACCCATCGGCCACCACCAGTCCAATGATGCCCGATAAGGCCAGCCACGACCAGCGTTCCCACCCGGCGGCAAGCGGTAACAAGGTTCCTTGCAGCAGCCAGTGGGTAGTCAGCAGAAACAAAATAGCCAGCAGCAAGCGGCTTCGATTGACCACCATCGAGCCGACTTTTTGCCCGGCCAGGGTGAAAAAGGTGGCGGTCGCCGACCAGCACAGCGAGGTGCCCAGGGCGGCGAGTTCGCCCAGGAATGGAGTCACAGGATTATCTCTTTTCCGAGAGGCGCATGATTGAGGCTGAATATAATCCAAGAAGCGGGGAAAGTCTAATGCGTAGTGCGGGGTGCGTAGTGCGTGGCACATTTATGTTACGCACCACGCATCGTAAAAACTGAAGTTTTACTTTTTGGAGTTGCCTTAAGTTGATGCTTACTGGCAGCCCACGTATAATTAAGCCACGATGCAAGAACTCATCGGCCAGAGATTGGGCCAGTACCAAATTGTGGAAATGATCGGCCAGGGCGGCATGGCGGCGGTGTTTAAGGCCTGGCAGCCGGGCCTGGAGCGTTGGGTGGCGGTGAAGGTGCTGCCGCCGGCCTCGGCCGCCGACCCTCACTTTAGCGCCCATTTTTTGCGCGAGGCCAAGGCCATTGCCAAACTGGAGCATCCGCACATCCTGCCGGTTTATGATTTTGGGCAGCAGGGCCGGTATATTTACCTGGTCATGCGTTACATTGAAGGTTCGCGTACCCTGGGTGATATGATGCGCCAACCGCTCTCCCTCCAACAAGCGCTGGCTTATCTGGAACAGGCCGCAGCGGCGCTCGACTATGCCCATAAGCGTGGGGTGATCCACCGCGATGTAAAACCGACCAATATTTTGCTGGATCGCACCTGGGTTTTTCTGGCCGATTTTGGGCTGGCTCGGCTGACGGAAACGGCGGCGCTACAGATTACCGACATCGCTCTGGGCACCCCGGCTTATATGTCGCCGGAGCAGGGGCGCGGGGCCGGCGTTGACGCCCGAACCGACGTTTATGCCTTGGGTGCAATTGTTTACCAGATGCTCAGCGGCGAAATTCCCCATCTGGCCGAGGCGAGCCAGGCCATTCTCTACCGGCGCAACCACGAGCCGCCGCCCTCGCTGGAATCGGCCCGACCCGATCTGCCGCCGCTGCTGGATGAGATCATCCAAACGGCTTTAGCCACCCGGCCCGCCGACCGTTTTGAGAGCGCCGGCGCATTTGTCACAGCTTTGCGCCGGGCTGTCGAAAGTACCGGGGCCGCCTCCTTGCTGACCCGCTCCGCTCAACCCTTGGCGGGACTGCCCTATCCCTCTGCTCCCGTTTCGCCGGCCCCAGCCATAGCCTCCCCGCCTGACCGGGTGGCAGTTCGGCCCGGCTTGCCCTGGCTGGCCGGGCTTGCCGCCGGGCTGGGCGCGGTATTGATGACCATGCTGCTGGCAGTCGGCGTAGCCTGGATGCTGAGCCGCCCGGCGACTCCGACCCCTTCTGCCGAGATAATTCCGACGAAACCTGTCGCTACGCTGGCCCCCACACCCGTTGTAGCCCCCACCAATCCGCCGCCAGCGCCGACAGCTACGCTTACGGAATTAGCCCAAAGTTGCAGCCGCAGCCCCGGCGGTCCGTTTGAAGCGTTATGGCCTGATTATCGCCGCCAATTGGGCTGTCCCACCGGCGAACCTCAGACAATTTCAACCATTGCCGAAGAGACGTTTCAGGGTGGGCATCTCTTCTGGCGCAGAGACACCGACCAGGTTTACCTCATTTTTGACCGGCAAAGGGATGGGACGGTGCTGGCCGAGGGCCAATGGCAGTTAATTCCACCGGAGTGGAAATGGGATGGCAGCAACCCCGATGGCCTGGGGCTGACCCCACCGCCGGGCCTGGTGGAACCTAAACGCGGCTTTGGCTGGCTGTGGCGGACTCATCTGGGCGGGGCGGATGGGCCGCTGGGCTGGGCCCTGGACCGGGAGTACGGCTTTGATAATGTGGGCCAGGCGCAGCCCTTTGAACAAGGGTTGATGTTCAAGGGCAGTGCGCCCAAAGTCTATGTCCTGCTCAATAATGGGCAGTTTTACGCCCGGTAGACTCAGAGGACGCGAAGTGGGCCACCCATGGGCCTGTGTCTATTATTTTCAAAGGAGTCGTCACGAGCCTGCGGCACACCACCAATAATGAAAAGGAGTGCAAGGCTCGCCTTGCGTTTTGGCAAAGCAAGCTTTGCACTCCAGTCAGTCGGTCTATTTTCAGAGGAGAGACAACATGACCCCAACCGGCAAACTCGAAGCAATTTGGCTCAAGCGGATGCGGCGCGGGCCGATGGACCCGGTCGAACGGGCCACCCTCAAGGCCAATCAGGGACTGGTGGGCAATGCCAACCAGGGCGGCAAACGGCAGGTAACGCTGATTGAGCAGGAGGTGTGGCAGCGGCTCATGGCCGAAATGGGCGCAGACCTCGATCCCTCATCTCGCCGGGCCAATTTGCTGCTGAGTGGGATTCGCCTGGCCCACACCCAGAATCGAATTTTGCGGATTGGTCCCTGCCGTATCCAGATTTGGGGTGAAACTAAGCCATGCGAGCAGATGGACGACGCCTGGCCAGGCCTGAAAGAGGCTATGTACGGCAACTGGTCCGGCGGCGCGTTTGGCCTCGTTTTGGATGACGGCGAAATTGCTGTCGGTGACGAAGTAGAGTGGGTGGAAGAAGGGAACGAAGAAAGGAACTGAAGGAACTCGTTGGAACTGAGGGGCAACATCTTACGCTATGTTGCTTTTCATAAACTGTAAAGGTAGTGATCTTAGCGCACGTCGTAAAAATCTGCGAAATCTGTGTAATCTGTGGATTATTTCTCGAAGGAGACAACATCAATGAGGCCATTTGACTTGAGCGATTTCAAACCGACCACCGATCTTGCCCGCGCTTCGACGCTGCCGGCGCGCTGGTACACCGAGCCGCAATTTCTGGAGATGGAAAAGGAAAAAATTTTCTGGAAAACGTGGCAGTTGGTCGGGCGGGTGGACATGGTTTCCCGGCCCGGCGACTTTTTTACCTACGATTTGTTGGGTGAGCCGCTGCTGCTGACGCGGGGGGTGGATCACCGGCTCCGGGGATTTTTCAATGTCTGCCCGCATCGAGCCGGGCCGGTGGCCGTGGGTAAGGGCAACCGCAAAAGTTTGCAGTGCCGCTATCACGGCTGGACTTACGGCCTTGATGGGTGGCTGCTGACCCAACCCGAATTTGAGGGGGTGGAAAATTGGCGCAAAGAGGATATTTGCTTACCTTCGGTGCGGGTAGAAGAGTGGGGGCCGTTTGTGTTTGTCAACCTTGATCCGCAGCCGGTTCCCCTGGCCGATATTTTTGGGGCGATTCCTGATGAGGTCAACCGGGCCGGTTTTCAGCCGGAACAGATGCAGCTTGTCGAGCGGCGGGATTACGTGGTTGAAGCCAATTGGAAAGTGTACGTGGATAATTACCTGGAAGGTTATCACATCCCCATCGCCCACCCCGGCCTGTTCCGCGAGATTGATTATGAGCAGTACCGGGTAGACACTTATCGTTACTATTCGTCGCAGTATGCGCCCATCCGCCCGCTGCGCCCTAGCGATAACCTGCCGGGCCGCGACCGGCGCTATCTCCGCACGGAGGAAGAGTCGCAGGCGCTTTACTATTGGGTTTTCCCCAATTTGATGCTGAACTTCTACCCTGACAATATGCAGATCAACATCATCGTCCCACTCAGCCACGAGCGGACCTTGACCATTTTTGAGTGGTATTTCAAGCAGCCTGGCAGCGGCGAAGGCTGGGAAAGCATGCAGCAGTCCATTGCCTTTAGTGATCAGGTGCAAAAAGAGGATATGGAAATCTGCGAGACAGTGCAGAAGGGCTTAAGGTCACGCTCGTACAACCAGGGGCGGTTCTCGGTCAAGCGGGAAAATGGCGTGCATCATTTTCAATCACTGGTGTATGAGTTTTTGAGCAAGTAGAAAGAGCGGGGTCTATCAAGGATGAATCGTTCCATCGGGCATAATTGCCCCCTTGAGGCTCTTGACCCGGCTAAGCTGGGCCTGGGTTACATTCGCCCCGGTCAAATCGGCGCGGACCAGATTGGCGTCTTCTAAATTGGCCTGGCGCATATCAGCTACTTTCAAACCGGCGCCGCGCATCGTCGTTTCGATCAAGGTGGCGCTGGTCAAGTAGGCGTCGGTTAAATTGGCATTGCGCAGATTAGCGTCGAGCAAATCTGCCTCGCGCAGATTTGCTTTGATCAGGTTGGCCCCCATTAGTTGGGCGCTTTTCATCCTGGCTTTGCTTAAATTGGCTTCGTTCAGGTTGGCCCCGGTCAGGTCACTGCCTTCCAGGTTGGTCTCGCTCAAATTTGCCCCGCTCAAGTTAGCATAGCGCAGATTCACCCCGCTCAAATCGGCTCTGCTCAAATCGGTTTGGCTCATATCGGCATTGCGCAGGTCGGGCGTTTCACTTTTAGCCCGAGCCGCGGCAATTAATTGTAAAAGTTCTTCACGCTTCATCAGTGACTAATTCCTCGGTTAATTCTACCCCAGCCCCCCAAATCATTCTTCCCGCTGCTATTTTACCACCAATCGCAGCAATTCGGCTAATGGTTCATCCGAGGATGGCTCAATTGCCAGCCCGGCGACAATCCTGCTCATGGCTTATCCCTTCTGATCTAAAGGCCGGTACTTAGCCATAACCTGCTGCAAGCGGTCCAGCGGTAGGGCGTAGGCGGTGCGGCCTTTGAAGCCGGTCATCGTTTCGGCCATGGTGATGGCATTGAGAATGGCCTCCTCAACTGCTTCGGCAACGGCCTCGAAAAAGGGGTTGAGGTGTTCATTGGGTATCATTTCCAGCGGGCGCGGCCCGGTGGGGTTGGTCAGAATATGGTTGCCGGTGGCAAAACAGAGAAAAATGTCGCCGCTGCCGTTGTGCCCAATGCCGCCGACGCGAGCCAGACCCACCGTCGCGCGTTGGGCCAGGCGTTTACACTGCATCGGCAGTAACGGCGCATCGGTGGCAATAATAACGATAATTGAGCCGCCCTGGGGTGGCTCTTCCCAGGGCAGCGGGACAAGCTCCGGGCCAATCTCTCGGCCTACCGGCACACCGTCTACCCGCAGGGCGTGGCGGTCGCCGTGGTTGGCCTGCACCAGCACGCCGACAATGTATTGGCCGCTTTTGCTGTCAACCAGGCGGGAAGCCGTGCCGATGCCGCCCTTGAAGTCGTGACAAATCATGCCCGTTCCACCGCCGACATTGCCCTCTTCGACGGCGCCGCCGTTGGCAATCGCCAGGGCGGCGTGGACATGGTCTTCGGTCAGGTGAAAGGCGTCAATATCGCTCAACCAGCCGTCGTAGGTTTCAGCCACGATGGGCAGCTTGAAGCCGCGGCTTTCAAAATTTTCAACATCGTGCCAGATCAGGGCGTCGCGGACCACACCGACTTGGTTGGTGTTGGTCAGGCCGATGGGCGAACCGAGCATGCCCGACTCTTCCAGCCAGAGCAGGCCGGTCATCTCGCCGTTGCCGTTAAAGGAATGATACCCGGCAAAGGCCCGGTCGTCGCGGATTTCGTCCTCACGGGGCACAATGACGGTGACGCCGGTGCGAGCTACGTACGGTTCGTCAAAAATCACGGTGGTATGGCCCACCAGCACCCCCGGCACATCGGTAATAGCGTTATGCGGCCCTGGCGGCAGCGAGCCGATGATAATCCCTAAATCTCGTAGTCGTTTGCGTGTCATAATGTCCCTCCTTACGTTTAACCTGCTCCAATCTAGCACAGAGGGCGCAGTTTGGTCAAGTTGAGTTTGTCTTGACAGGCATAACTATTTCTGTTATATTGAGCGCAGTCACCCAACCTGGACCTCACAACCTGTTTTGTTATTCCCGGCCTGATCACCCCTTCTGCTGCTAAACTCACATAAAATACTTTTTCTAAAATATTAACCCCATGCCAAAAGGTAATTTAACAACCCTTATCCAAATTTTTGGCTTAACAGTTTTGCTGGGTTTAGCCTTCTTTTTGGATGTCTATTTTGCCGTTTCCCTGTTCTGGCAATTTAACCTGACGATGGCTTTTCTGGCCTTGCTGGTGTTATTACCCAGTTTTCTGGCCCGGCAAAAAACAAACCTCTGGCTCCTTAGCCTCTTTGGCGTGGCCCTGTTTGGCCTCAACAGTATCACCATAAGCCCGCTCAAGCCGTTTGTCCAATTTCACCGTGCTATCCTCCCTAGTATGAGTGCATATCAAGTGTCCCATTTGTACGAGCAATATTTTCCGGTCGGCGGCCCATTTCGACGCCCGGTCTGGCATTGGGGTAATGGCTCCCCAGTCACACCTTATGATAACATGCCGCAGTGGCCGGCGCCCCCAATCAATCTTTGCATTACACCCTTGACCCAACCGATGGCCGGTTCAATTCAGAGTGGTTAATTGTCTATCTTAAAGATGGAAACGTAGTGGGGACAGAGTATTTGCCCGATTGAGTCAATAGCGTTTTTATCCAGGAGCAACTCATGAGCGATTCCGCCGAATATACCCAACTCTATCAACTAATGCAGAAAGTGGCGCGACTGGAGCGGAAAATAGATTTTATCCTGCAACACCTGGATTTGGAGTACGACGAGCAGGACGAACCCGCCCCCGCCTATATCGGCCAAATCAAGTCGCTTTTGCAGCGGGGTAACAAAATTGAAGCGATTAAAATTTACCGCGAGGCAACAGGGGTAGGGCTGGCCGAAGCCAAAGCGGCGGTTGAAGCCATCGAAGCGGGTCGCTGACGCGAGGAAGCGGAGGCGAGGCTTCTCATCGCCTCCTCGCCTCACGAGTCATCGCCTCTTTTCAAGGAGCGGGAAGATCAACTTATGAAACAGGATTTCGAATATATCGTTCTCGGCCTGGGCGGGCTGGGCAGCGGCGCGGCCTATTGGCTGTCACGGCAGGCGGGCGGTGAGGTGTTGGGGCTGGAACAGTTTGAAATTGGCCATGTGCGGGGCGGGTCGCAGGACCACTCGCGCATCATCCGGCTGTCGTATCACACCCCCGGCTATGTGCGGCTGGCCCAACAAGCCTATCAAGCCTGGGCGGTGCTGGAAGAGGAAGCAGACGAAAAACTGATTGTCAAAACCGGCGGCCTTGATTTATTTCCGACCGGCAGCGTGATTGCCACAGAAGATTACACCGGCAGCATGGCCGCCTGTGATGTGCCTTTTGAACAGTTGGACGCCGCCGAGGTGATGTACCGCTGGCCCCAATTCCGTCTGACCGACGACATCACCGCTCTCTACCAGGCCGAAAGCGGTATTGCCCCCGCCGCCAAATGCAACGCTGCCCACCAGCGCATGGCCCGCGCCAACGGAGCCACCTTGTTGGATAATGTGCCCATCACCGCCATCCGCCCGCTCGATGGTGAAGTCGAAGTGGTGGCGGGCGGAACGACATACCGCTGCCGCAAACTGGTCATCGCTGCCGGAGCCTGGACGAATAGCGCCCTGGCCAATTTTGGCCTCAAACTCCCGCTGACCGTCACCCAGGAGCAGGTGACTTATTTTGCCACCCCCCATCTGGCCGATTTTGCCCCGGAGCGTTTCCCCATCTGGATTTGGATGGACGAGCCGTGCTTTTATGGCTTTCCGGCTTACGGCGAACCGGCCACCAAGGCCGCCCAAGATGTTGGCGGGGAGGAGACCACCGCCGAAACACGCTCGTTTGAACCCAATCCGGCCAATTTCCAACGGGTACAAACTTTTTTAGAAAAATACATCCCTACGGCTCTCGGCCCGGTCCTGTACAGCAAAACCTGCCTCTATACCATGCCCCCCGACCGAGATTTTGTTATAGATGCTCTTCCCGGTTACGAAAATTGTGTGGTGGCTATTGGGGCAGGGCACGCCTTTAAATTTGCTTCACTTATTGGTAAAATATTGAGTGAGTTGGCCATAACCGGTTCGACAGCCAGCAACATCGAAACCTTCAAAATTGACCGGCCCATTTTGCAGATGGAAAATCCGCCCAAGAGTTTTATGGTTTAGCGCCTTGACCGGAGACCTAAGACGGAAGAGCAGCAGAAATGACAGTCGTCCCCCGTCCCTGGTCTTCGATAATAATCCGACCCAATGAAAGCCGGAGAACGACCCATCATTGATTTGCCTTACACCTTTCAAGATTTAGCCCTTGAAGCGGTAGCTCTGGGCGGTGTGTTGTTAACGATCGGCTTGCTTATCTTGTTCTGGCCGGCTTTGCCTGCTTCAATTCCCACCCATTTTGGCGTGACCGGAGAAGCGGATGGCTGGGGTGATAAACGGACCATCTTTATTTTGCCTTCCGTAAGCGTGATGCTGTACTTGCTCTTAACGTTTGTCCGCCGTGATCCGCGTAAACTTAATTACCCCTGGCCGATCACTGCCCAAAATGCCAGCCGCCAATACCGATTGGCCTGTTCTGTTCTGTCCTGGCTTAAGGCCGAAGTTATCTTGCTTTTCGGTTTTATGGAATGGACAACCATTCGGACTGCTTTGGGGCAAGTCAAGGGGCTTGGCGCTACTTTTATGCCGGTAGTCCTGCTGATAATGTTTGGCACCTTGGGCGTTTATTTTTATTTTGCCTATCGCAGTCGTTAAAGGTAAATACTCAGTAGATCTACTATCTTGAAGGGGGTTATGTAGTGACGACTTTAGTCGTTCTACGGCACACTTCCCAAAAAGCAACGACTGAAGTCGTTACTACGAGCTATTTTATAAGAGGAGGAGATTGATGGTTAAAAGAAAATGGCTAGTCTTATTCACCCTGACCCTTATAGCTTTGTTTATAGCTGCCTGCGGCGGCGGTGCAGCGCAGCCCGAAACGGAAAAGCCGGCCGAGGGCGGAACCCAGGCGGAGGAGCAGAGCGCTCAGAGCGAGACCTCCGCCGAAACAACTGAGCCGGCTGCAGCGACAGAAGAAGCGGCGGCCAGCAGCAGAGCTACGGGCGGGACAGTGCGCTTTGGCTGGGGCGGCAGCCCGGATACCTTGAACCCCGGCACCTTCATTCTATACGAGTCGTACGTCATTGCCGACCTGGTTTACGATACGATGTTTGACCTCCAGCTCGACGGCACATTTAAGCCCTCGCTGGCCGAGAGCTACGATGTTTCCGACGACGGCAAAACCTGGACTTTCAAAATAAAGTCGGGGGTCAAGTTCCATGATGGGCAGCCGCTAACGGCCAAGGATGTGGCCTTTACCTACAATTACTACCGCAGCCACCCCGACTTTCCTTACATGAGCACCTACGGTGAAAAGTTTGAGAGCGTCGAAGCGACTGACGATACCACCGTCGTCATCAAACTCACCGACGCCATCCCCAATATTGAAAACCAGTTAGCTTACCAATATGTTCTGCCCGAACATATTTGGTCTAAGTATGAAGACGCGGCTGCCGCCGTTGAATTTGAAAACCTGGAAATGATTGGCAGCGGCGCCTTCAAAATGGTCGAATACAAGCAAAACGAATTTGTGCGCCTGGGGGCCAACAAGGATTATTTTGATGGAGCGCCCAAAATAGATGAGGTCATTTTCCAGACCTTTGCCAACCCCGACGCCCTGGTACAGGCCCTGACCACCGGGCAGGTGGATGTAATCCGCGACGTCTCCTCGACAGCGGTACCGGTGCTACGCAACAACGCCGATATTGGCCTGGTCATCGGCGCGCCCCGTGATCCCAGTGTGCGCGACATCATTTTGAATCAAATTGCGCCCGAAAATTGCCCGCCCGAAGACGGCAAATGCACCGGCCACCCGGCTCTACGCGACCGCAACGTGCGCCTGGCCCTGGCTCACGCCACCGATAAGCAGAATATCATTGACGTCGCCATGCTCGGGCTGGCCACGCCGGGCCTGACGCTTGTCCCCGACAGTATGGGCCCCTGGTATAACAATACCCTCGAAGATTACGCCTATGATCCGGCCAAAGCCAACCAAATTCTCGACGACGCCGGCTACAAAGACAGCGACGGCGATGGTGTGCGCGAAATGCCCGACGGCAGCAAGCCCTTGAGCTTTCGGCTCTACTGGCCCAATGACGAACCCGAAATCCCGCGCATCGCCGACCTCTTGGCCGATACCTGGCAGCAGATTGGAGTCAAGGTGGAGCCGCAAGCCTTTGACCCCGATGCTTTGACCACCGCCTGCTGCCCCGCCTTTGACTTTGATATTATGATTTGGGGTTGGGCCTGGGGACCAGACCCCGAAGGTCCCCTCAGCGTCCTCCGCACTTCTGATATTCCCACCGGCAGCAGTGAAACGGGATATTCCAACCCCAAATATGATGAACTATACGCTCAACAGAGCGTCGAACTCGATCCAGAAAAACGCCGCCAGATTGTGTGGGAGATGCAAAAAATTATCTTTGAGGATGTGGTTTACATCATTCCCTTTTATCAGCAAGAGGTTCAGGCTTATCGCAAAGATCGCTTCCAGGGCTGGATAACCGACGTGCCTAAAGTGGCCCTGGAAGATTTTAGCCAATTGATGATTGTCACACCCGTCCAGTAAAGGGAGTAGGGAGTAAGGAGTAAGGAGTAAGGGGGGAGGATTGAAGATAGAAGATAGAGGATAGAGGATAGAGGATAGAAGATAGAGGATAGAAGATAGAGGATAGAAGATAGAGGATAGAAGATAGAGGATAGAAGATAGAGGATAGAAGATAGAGGATAGACCACGCTTCGTGTCCATCTACTATCTACCATCTACTATCTACCATCTACTATCTACCATCTACTATCTACTATCTACTATCTACCATCTACTATCTTCTCCCCCCTACTGCCTACTGCCTACTACCTACTCCCGGTTTTCCATGAACAAATACGTTTTCAAAAAAATCGGCTGGGCCTTGTTGACGGTGCTTTTTGTGGTGCTGCTCAACTTTTTCCTGTTTCGCATCCTACCCGGCGACCCGGCCCGCACCGTCAGAGACCCGCGTCTCAAACAGGATGCTATTATCGCCCTGCGCGAGCGCTTTGGGCTGGATAAACCGGTCATCAACTGCGTCGAAGCTATCTCACCGCTCAAATTGGGCAGTTGCGCGGCCAATCCTCTGGAAACTCAATTTGGCCGCTACATCATCAACCTGCTGCAAGGAGAACTGGGCACCAGCTTCCACACCCAACGGCCGGTGGCTACCATTTTGACTGAAAACCTGTGGAACACCATCCTGCTCATCGGTCCCGGCGTCTTCCTCTCGATTATTTTCGGCGTCCTGCTGGGGCTGATCGCCGCCTGGAAATCACGCACCGTTCTGGATTACGGCGCTCTCATTGGGGCATTGGTCGCCTGGGCCTGCCCGACCTTCTGGTTTGGCATGATCCTGCTGTTCTGGGGCAGCAGCCAGTTCGGGCTGCCCATCGGCGGCAAAATCACCGCCGGGGGCAATTTTAGCAATGTTTGGGAAGAATGGCTTGATATTGGCCGCCATATGATCCTGCCCACCTTAACCTACTCGATTATTTACGCGGGGCAGTACACCCTTTTTATGCGCAGCGCCGTGCTCGAAATCTTTTCAGAGGATTACGTGCTGACCGCCAAAGCCAAGGGCTTAAATTCCTTCCAGATTTTGCGCGACCACGCCCTGCCCAACGCCCTTTTGCCCACCGTGACCGTTGTCGCGCTGAACCTGGGCTTTTTAGTTTCCGGGGCCATCGAGGTCGAGACGGTCTATTCCTGGCCCGGCTTGGGGCATGCCGTGGTCGAAGCGGTGGGCCGGCAGGATTACCCGGTGCTGCAAGGCGCGTTCCTGCTCCTGGCCGTCAGCGTTATTTTTGCCAACCTGGCCGCGGATTTGTTGTATTCATACCTTGATCCGCGGATACAGACAGGGTGATACGTGATGCGTGATACGTGAGGCGCAAATTTTCACGTATCACGCATCACGATATGGAGGTGAAAGCATGGACATCCTCACCAACTTCTGGCACAGCTTCAAACAGCAGCGTATGGGCATGCTGGGCCTCATCATGCTTATTGTCACCGTGCTGATGGCAATTTTTGCGCCGGTGTTGGCCCCTTATGATCCAGAAGCGCCGGTCAGAGTAACTATTGAGAATATCTACGCCCCGCCCAATGCCGCACACCCCCTGGGTACCGACGACGCCGGCAAAGATGTGCTGACCAATTTGATTTATGGGGCGCGGGTCTCCCTCATCGTCGGTTTTTTTACCGCTTTTATTGCTCTGGTCATTGGCGGCTTGGTAGGGATTATCGCCGGGTTCTACGGAGGACAGGTCGAAAATGTGCTGATGCGCCTGACCGACATTTTGCTGGTGCTGCCCGATCTGCCGTTGATGATTATTCTGATTGCCCTGCTGGGGCGCAGCATGTGGATTATTATCATTGTGCTCGGCATCTTAAGTTGGACCAGCACCGCCCGCGTGGTCCGCTCCCAAACGCTGGCGGTCAAAGAGCGTAAGTTTGTCCACCGCGCCCGCGCTGTAGGGGCCGGGAATTTATATATCATCCGCCGCCATATCTTCCCGATGGTCTTCCCGTTGATGGTGGTCAATGCAGTTCTGGTTATTTCCGTGGCCATCTACAACGAGAGTGTGCTGGGCTTCCTGGGCTTGGGCGACCCGACCCGCTTGAGTTGGGGCCAGATGCTTCAATTTGCCTTTAGCCGCGGGGGCATGAGCGCCGGGGCCTGGTGGTCACTGGTGCCGCCCGGCCTGGCCATTGTTTGGGTGGTGCTGGCTTTAACCCTGCTGGGCAACGGCCTGGAGCGCGTCTTCAACCCGCGCCTGGAACTGCATCACCTCTCCGTCGGGCCAAAAATGGTGGCTCGCTCCGCCCAACCAAGCGCCCCGGAAACCTCCCCTGCTCCAGCGGGAAAGTAGCTGGAAGATAGAGATTTGATGATAGCACAAAATCCAAAATCCAAAATCCAAAATCCAAAATCCGCTGCTCCTCTGCTGCTCGACGTGCGCAACCTGTCGGTAGATTTTGTGTCTCCCGGCCAGCCGCCGGCTCATGCTCTGCAAGATGTCAGCTTTACTCTGGCTGAGGGCGAGATGCTGGGCATTGTCGGCGAAAGCGGCTGTGGCAAAAGCACCTTGATGCTCAGCCTCATGCGGCTGCTGGCTCCGGCCGGACGGATTATCGGCGGTCAGGTGTTGTTTCGAGACCAGGATTTGTTGGATTTGAGCGAGGCGGACATGGCCCGCGTCCGCTGGAAAAATATTTCGATGATTTTTCAGGGAGCGATGAACGCCTTGAACCCGGTGCGCCGGATAGGCGACCAGATTGCCGAAGCCATCTGGCAGCACTACCCCGTCTCGGATAAAGCGACCGTCGAGGAGCGCGTTTCGGCCCTGCTGGATATGGTCGGCATTTTGCCCAGCCGCAAAAGCCAATATCCCCACCAATTCTCCGGGGGGATGCGCCAGCGGGCCATGATTGCCATGGCCCTGGCCTGCACGCCCCAGGTGGTAATTGCCGACGAACCCACCACTGCCCTAGATGTGATGATCCAGGCCCAAATTCTGGAACTGCTGGGTGAACTGCGTGATAAATTGGGGCTGGCTGTGCTGTTTGTCACCCACGATTTGGGTATTGTGGCCGAGGTATGCGACACGGTTCTGGTGATGTATGGCGGCATTGTGGCCGAATACGGCGACGTGGATACTATCTTCAATCATCCGCAGCATCCCTACACTCAAGAACTGCTTAAAGCTTTCCCGGATGTGTCCAACCTTAGCGATAGACTGATTTCCATTCCCGGCTCTCCCCCCCGCTTGAACGCTCTGCCGCCCGGCTGCCGCTTTGCCCCGCGCTGTCCCGCCGTTTTCGAGCGCTGCCACACCGCCCCGCCGCCTCTCTACCTCACCGACAAAGCCAGGCAGCATTATGCCAGTTGTTATCTGGTTGAAGCAAATTAAGGGAACTCGAAGTATGGAACTAAGGGAACTGAGGGAACTCTAGGAACTTAACTGTTTTATGAGTTCCCTTAGTTCCAATGAGTTCCTTCAGTTCCCTGGTTTTCAAAGGTTATTATCAATGAGTGAAATACCTGTTCTCCAAACCCAGAACTTATGCAAATTCTTTCCCGTAGGCCGGGTTGGACTGTTTGGCCCGCAGCGGCAAGTGCATGCAGTGGATGGCGTTAGCCTGGAGTTGAAGCGGGGTGAGATTCTGGCGCTGGTCGGTGAGAGCGGCTGCGGTAAATCTACCCTGGTGTTGACCCTGTTAGGGCTGGAACACGCCAGCAGCGGCGCGATTACCTTTAATGGCCGGGATGTGACTCATCTCAACGGAACCGGGCTGAAAGAGATGCGCCGCCACATCCAGATGATTTTTCAAGACCCGTTTGAGTCGCTCAATCCCATTATGACCATCGGCGAAATTGTGGCCGAGCCGCTGTTGGTTCACGGGCTTGGCGGCAGCAAAGCCGAGCGGCTCCAACGGGCCAGCCAGGCGTTGGAAGACGCCGGCCTGAAACCGGCCAGCAGCTTTATCCACCGCCGTCCCCACGAGCTTTCAGGCGGGCAGCGCCAGCGGGTGGTCATTGCCGCCGCATTGGTCCTGGAACCGGATGTGCTGCTGGCCGACGAGCCGGTTTCGATGCTCGATGTCAGCATCCGGGCCGAAATCCTCAACCTGCTGGCCGATTTGCGCCGGCAGCGCGGGGTGTCGGTTATTTACATTACCCACGATTTGGCCACCGCCGCCTACATTGCCGACCGAGTGGCAGTCATGTATCTGGGCCGCATTGTCGAAATTGGCTCGGCCCAGGAGGTATTGACAAATCCAACCCATCCCTACACCCAAGCCTTGCTCTCGGTCATCCCCGTGCCCAATCCCCGTTTGCGGCATAAGCGGACCATTTTGCAGGGCGACCCGCCCAACCCCATCAATTTGCCCTCCGGCTGTCGTTTCCATCCTCGCTGTCCCCTGGCCTTTGAGCGTTGCCCCCAGGTTGACCCGCAGTTAATGCCGGTCAGTGAGGGGCACGAAACGGCATGTTTACTGGTTGAGTGAAGACGATAAAACCACAGATTGCACAGATTTCTCAGATTTTATTAAAAGGATTTATTTTGGGTGATCTGTGGTTAAAAGGAGACATCCATGGCTGAGGCATTTTTGTATAAGGAATTGTCTTTTGCCGTTATTGGTGCGGCAATGGAAGTGCATAGATTATTGGGCGCTGGTTTTTTAGAATCTGTATATGAGGCCGCTTTTGCTTACGAGTTGAGCCAACGCAATATTCCTTACCAATCTCAAGTCGAACTGGTTGTACGGTACAAAGAAATAGTTGTTGGTAAGTTTCGTGTTGACTTTTTGATTGACCAGAAGATAGTGGTTGAATTAAAAGCGACCAAAGGTCTGACCGAAGTTGATGAAGCCCAACTGCTTAACTACCTCAAAGGCACAGGTTATCGTGTCGGACTATTGATCAATTTTGGGACACCCTCCCTCGAATACAGACGCCGAGTTTTATAAAAAACTCTGTGAAATTTGTGAAATCTGTGGTGACTAGATGAAGCCAATCTCCCTCCTCAAAATCTCCGGCTCTCACTTTGAAGCGGGCCGCCAGCTTGGTGCGGCTACGGCTGACACGCTGCGCCGGCCGGTCACACCGCCCGCGGGCCGCACCTGGGACGACATGCGCCGCCTGGCCCAGCCTTATCTGGAAATGACTCAAACCGTTATTCCCTGGCTGCACCGGGAAATGGAAGGCATCGCCGCCGGCAGCGGCCTGGACGTGCTGGATTTGTACGCCCGCGCAACGGAGGAGATTTGGGACGCACCCCCTCCTGGTCCCCCCCGCTGCGGGGGGGGAAGGGGGGGTGCTCCGACTTCGCCGCTGGCCCACCGGCCACCTTTGACGGCGGCATCTGGCTGGCCCACAACAACGATTTGGGGCCGGAAGTGCGTGACCGAGTGGTGGCCGTCGAGTGGCAGGTGGAGGACCAGCCGCGCCTGTTCACGTTGGGCGTTGGCCCGTTTATCAGCATCGGCTACAACGCGGCGGGACTGGCCCTGACCGGCAACGAGCTTTCGCCCAACGACGACAAAATCGGTGTGCCCCGCCTGCTGCTGGTGCGCGACATCCTGGCCCAGCGCACGGCTCAGGCTGCGCTCACCGCTGCCGCCCGGCCTGAACGGGCTTCCAGCTACAACCAGCTCATCAGCCACGCCGGCGGTACAATTGTCAATTTTGAGGGTGCGGCTACCGACTATGAGCTAATTTACGCTCAGGCCGGCTGGACCGTCCACACCAATCATTACTGCTCAACCAAAATGGCCGCCTATGAACGCGACCCTGCAGAAATACGCGGGTCGTGTCTGCGCTACGAACGCGCCCGTGAATTGATGGAAACTCGCCCCGGCCCGGTCACACCCGAAATGCTCAAAACCTTTCTGTCCGACCACGCCAACGCGCCGGACTCCCTCTGCCGGCATAGCGGCGAGACGGAAACGGTTTTCTGGGCCATCATTGATCTGACGCACGGGGCAATTGAGTACAGCCGGGGCCAGCCTTGCGCTTCAACTCCACAGTATTTTCGTTTCGATTGATTTCAAGTAAAATGCATGTACCTCTTGCGTGTTGCGTCATGCGTATTCCGTAAACGCAAGACGCAAGACGTTTCAGGATTCTTCATCTTACTATCGAGGATTTTTATGCACGCCGAAATTGTGATGACCGGTAGCGAGCTGCTGCTGGGTGAAATTGTAGATACCAACGCCACGATGATGGCCAAGATGCTGCGCAGCATCGGGCTGAATTTATTTTATAAAACCACCGTCGGCGACAACGAGGAGCGCATTACCGAGGTGCTCAACATCGCCCTCGACCGCTCGCCGGTGGTCATTACCTCCGGCGGCCTCGGCCCCACGGTGGACGACGTGACCCGCCAGGCCGTAGCCAACGCCACCGGGCGCAAGCTGGTTTACAGCGAAGAACTGGAAGCGCAGATTGCCGCCCGTTTTCGCAGTTTTGGCCGGCCCATGGCCGACAACAACCGCCGCCAGGCCTATTTGCCGGAAGGAGCGCTGCCCCTGCCCAATCCGGCCGGCACGGCTCCCTGTTTTTTGAGCGAGGACACCCGCGGGCGCGGCTTCATTATCTCTCTGCCCGGTGTGCCTCGTGAGCTGGAATATATGATGACCCATACCGTCATTCCGCTGCTGGTCGAGCGCATGGGTGGGGCCAAAATTATCAAGGCCAGGGTGCTGCGGACCTGCGCGGTGGGCGAGAGCAACATTGACCGGGCCATCGGCGATTTGATGCTCGAAAGCAACCCAACTGTGGGTCTATCGGCCCATGCCGGGCAAACCGACGTGCGCATCACCGCCAAAGCCGACAGCGAAGCCGAAGCCGACGCCCTGATTGCCGCAATGGAAGCTCGCCTGCGCGAGCGCCTGGGGGTGGCCGTTTACGGCGTGGACAAAGAAACTGTCGCCGAAATCGTGGGCCGGCTGCTGGTTGAAAAAGGGTTGAAGCTGGGCGTGGTAGACACGCTGACCGGCGGCCAACTGGCCCGCGAGCTAATTGAGTCCGGCTTCCGCGAGGCGCTGGCCGCCGATGTGGCTGCGGCTACTCCGGCGGAAGCGGCGGCGGCAGTGGGCCTGGCAACAATTCCGGCGGATGGAGCGGCCTTTGCCGGGGCTTTGGCCCAGACAGTGGCCCCGGCGGATGGAGTGGGCCTGGCCATTCTCGGCCCGCTGTCTGATGGCACGGATGACCGGCTGACCTTCATCGCCGTGCATGGCCCCGCCGGGGTAAAGGTGAGCCAACGCGGCCGCAACTACCAGGACAGCGACCATACCCGCCGCTGGATGGTCATCCAGGGGTTAGATTGGGTGCGGCGGGCGGTGTTGGGACAACTCACTTCGCCGGTGGATTGGAACTAGAGCAAAGCGGGTCTTTATTGCATACAATTTGTTAAAGGTTCTCAAGTTTACCTCTGACTCGAGTGAGTGAGGATTTATGAACGATCAACAACCCTAAGTTTCTTAAGTTCGTAACTCAAGAGTTTGACTTGGTGGCGGTTGGCGTTCCTATTGAAGATTGGCGAATTTTGTTTTTGTTGGGGTAGAAGAAGCAATAGAGGCTTTTGAAAAGTTACAAGAAGACTGACAATGCTCAATTGGATTCAGAAGAACATATCTTTCGATGAAACAATATGAAGCTGTAATTCAGACGCTTGAAAAACTTGGTGGCCAGGCGACTTTAGCTGAATTGTATCAGGAAGTGCCCAAAGTAAAGGATTGTACTTGGGGAACGAAGACACCCTTTGCCTCTATCCGACGAATTGTACAAATGCGCCCCGAAATATTCAAAGTGCGGCCTGGATTGTGGGCCTTACGGAGTTATCAATCAAAATTAAACTTGATTGAGGAAACCGGGGAAACCGAAACCGACGCGGTTGTACTCAAGCAAAATCACTCATACTACCAAGGATTAATTCTTACCGTTGGAAACTTGCGAGGTTTTGATACATTTGTGCCGCATCAGGACAAAAATAAACCATTTGTTAATAAGTTACTGAAAGATATAAGGACACTCCAAGAAATACCTAAATTCAGCTATGATTCTCTTGTCAACAGATGTCAGACAATAGATGTGGTTTGGTTTAACCAACGTGGGATGCCTAATAGTTTATTTGAAGTAGAGCACTCGACCGATATTCAGAACTCCTTGCTGAAATTTAATGATCTTCAAGATTTTTATAGCCGAATGATAATTGTGGCTGATGACCTTAGAAAAAGAGAATTTGAAACCAAGATCCTTTACTCTGCCTTTGAAGATATTAAACAAAGAGTCAAATTTCTTGGTTATGAATCATTGGTAGAGCAGTATGAGAATGAGATAAAAAAACAGAAATACGAATTTATCATTTAGGGCAAAAGTTGACAGGTGAGAGAGGTTATCCCATGCAAGCCACCATTAATATTCTGCTAGAGGTTGAACTATTTAATCTGGAAGATGCCTTAAGGGCAGAACAACTGGCAAAAGAAACAAATAGCGAAGTCTACTGTTGGAAGGCAACGGGACAATCAAATTGGCTTCAAAAAGGCTTGTCTATCGCTGACGTTTATTGTCTGGCGGTTTTGCCAAGAAACCTTCCTGATTTAATGGATATGCCTGATGACATTAGTGAAGAGGACATTTTTGAGGAAGAGGATGAAGCCTGACTGTTCAGAACATCTATTTATTCTGCGCAAACCCTTCCCCCAGGAAAACCTGTCTCGAATTCGCTATAGTACCTGGAGCGGCCTGGATCACGTGCAATAATGCTTTTATCCAGAGTTGACCCATCACTCTATAAATCTGAAATTGTCAATGTCGCCTCCGTACCGCAGCGAAGTCCATTTCGGTATCCGGGGGGCAAAACCTGGCTGGTGCCGTATCTCCGGGATTGGTTGGCTGCCCGCAGTACCCCGACTCGGCCCGCCGAGTTTATCGAGCCTTTTGCCGGCGGCGGGATTGCCAGTCTAACCGTAGCTTTTGAACAATTGGCCGAGCATGTCACGATGGTAGAATTAGATACAGAAGTAGCTGCGGTGTGGCAAACGGTGTTGGGTGGGCAAGCCACCTGGCTGGCCGAGCGAATCGCCAATTTTGAACTAACCCCTGCCACGGTTGAATGTGTTCTGAACGAACTGGCGCAAACAATTTCAGAAAAAGCTTTTCAAACTATCCTCAAAAATCGAGTCAATCGAGGGGGGATTCTGGCCCCTGGGGCGGGTCGAGTGAAAAGCGGAGAAAGCGGCAAGGGCTTAAAATCGCGCTGGTATCCGGCTACGCTGCAAAAGCGTATTCGCAGCATTGGCGCTGTTAAAGAGCGAATTACCTTTATTCATGGCGATGGTCTTGAAGTAATTGCTCAGAATGTCCATCGAAAAGAAGCAGTTTTCTTTATTGATCCACCTTATACAGCCGGGGGAAAACGAGCCGGGAGCCGCCTTTACTTACACTCAGAAGTGGATCACCCGGCCTTATTCAATATTGCCGGTCAAATTGCCGGTGACTTTTTAATGACTTATGATGATGCAGCCGAAGTGCGCGCCCTGGCCCAACAGCATGGCTTCGACTTTCAGACCGTGCCGATGAAAAATACTCATCATGCGGAAATGATGGAGTTATTAATTGGGCGCAATTTGGACTGGCTGAGATAACGGATGTTAAGTTTTCATATCAACGATGAAATCCAATTGTGTCTGCTAGAAGAGCGCCATGCCGAGCTGGCCTTTGCCCTGGTTGACCAGAACCGGTCCCATCTGCGAACCTGGATGCCCTGGGTCAAGCCGGGCTACTCGCTGGAAGATAGTCGCAGTTATATCAAAGATAACCTCAAACGCCTGGCCGACAATGCCGGTTTTGATCTGTCCATCTTTTACCGGGAGCAGATGGCCGGGCAGATTGGTTACAATCGGCTGGATTGGGAAAACCGCACCACCGAGATAGGCTATTGGCTGGCCGCTGAGTTTCAGGGACGGGGACTGATGACCGCCGCCTGCCGCAAGCTGATTGACTACGCCTTCGACGAGTTGAAAATGAACCGGGTCGAAATCCGCTGCGCCGCCGCCAACGCCCGCAGCCGGGCCGTGCCCGAACGCCTGGGTTTTCAACAGGATGGTATTCTGCGCCAGGCCGAATGGCTGCACGATACGTTTGTTGATTTGGTGGTTTACAGTATGCTGGCCGAAGAATGGCAGCGGTTGAAATAATTATTATCAGGCGTGTTCGCAAGTTTGAGCATGCCGTCAAGTATCAAAATAAGGCCGGAGATTGGAGATTGGAGATTAGTTTAATCTCTAATCTCTAATTACCAATCTCTGTCTTCAAAGGAGGTATCATGGCTATTCACTCGCTTGCAGGACAGCCTGCGCCCCGTGAATTATTAAGCAATATTCCCCGCCTCATCACGGCCTATTACGCCTACCAGCCCGACCCGGACGACCCGGCGCAGCAGGTCGCCTTTGGCACGTCGGGGCATCGGGGCACGTCGCTCAAAGGCAAATTTAATGAGCAGCACATCGCCGCCATCTCGCAGGCGATTGCCGAACTGCGGCTGGAGCGCGGCATCACCGGGCCGCTCTTCATCGGTCAGGATAGCCACCCCCTATCCGAACCCGCGCTGACCACAGCCATCGAAGTTCTGGCCGCCAACGGCGTCAGGCTGGTGGTGCAAAGCGGCGGCGGCTACACCCCGACGCCGGTCATCTCCCACGCCATCCTGACCTACAATGAAGGTAAAACCAGCGGCCTGGCCGACGGCGTTGTGATTACCCCCTCGCACAACCCGCCCGACGACGGCGGTTTCAAATACAATCCGCCTTCGGCCGGCCCGGCCGACACCGAGACCACCAAACTCATTCAGAATCGGGCCAATGCCCTGATCCGCGGCGGCTTGAAGGAGGTCCGGCGTTTGCCCTACGCCCAGGCCCTCAAAGCCGAGACAACACAGGCTTACGATTACATCACCCCCTACGTGTCTGACCTGGCTAATGTGATAGATATGGCCGTCATCAAAGCCGAGGGTCTCAAAATCGGGGTGGACCCGATGGGCGGCGCGAGTGTGGCCTTTTGGGAGCCGCTGGCCGAGCGCTATGGTCTCAACCTGGAGATTGTGAATCGATTCGTTGACCCCACCTTTTCGTTTATGACTCTGGACCACGACGGTAAAATCCGCATGGACTGCTCATCGCCCTATGCCATGGCCAGCCTGATCCAATTGAAAGACAGGTTCGACATCGCTTTTGGCAATGACCCTGATGTGGACCGCCATGGGATTGTGACCCGCAGCGCGGGCCTGATGAATCCCAATCATTATCTGGCCGTAGCCATCAACTATTTATTTCAAAATCGCCCCGGCTGGAGCCAAAACGCTGCCGTCGGTAAAACGCTGGTCTCGAGTTCGATGATTGACCGGGTGGCGGCTCAATTGGGCCGGCAGTTGTGCGAGGTGCCGGTTGGCTTCAAATATTTTGTGGACGGGCTGCTCGACGGCTCGCTGGGCTTTGGCGGCGAAGAAAGCGCCGGGGCCTCGTTTCTGCGGCTGAACGGCCGGGTCTGGACCACCGATAAGGATGGCATCATTCTCGATCTGCTGGCGGCGGAAATCACCGCCCGCACCGGGCGCGACCCGGGCGAGCATTACCGGGCGCTGGAAGCGCAGTTTGGGCAGTCGGCCTACGCCCGCAGCGATGTGCCGGCCCCGGCCGCCCAGCGCAAAGTGTTGGCTAACCTGTCGCCGGAGCTGGTCCAGGCCGACACCCTGGCCGGCGATCCCATCATTGCCAAATTGACCCACGCCCCCTGCAACCACGAGCCAATCGGCGGCTTAAAGGTGGTGACGGATTATGGCTGGTTTGCGGCCCGGCCTTCGGGCACGGAGGATATTTACAAGGTCTATGCCGAGAGTTTCAAGGGACCCGATCACCTCAGCGCCATCCAGGCCGAAGCGCAGACCATTGTCCAGGCCGCCTTCAAGGCTGCCGGATTGTAAGTTATTATTCACTAATACGGGATTCTCGGTCATGTCATTTCGAGTGACGAAGGAGCGAGAAATCCCTCACAACTCCTCTTGCAAGACGAGGCGGTGGGGATTTCTCCCTTCGGTCGAAATGACATGCTTTATCACTAAGGAAAAACGGAGCCATGCAAATTAACCCAGGTATTTTCAAAGCCTACGACATTCGGGGGATATACCCGGACCAACTGAACGAAGAAGCCGGCTACGCGATTGGCCGCGCTTTTGCCACCTTCCTCAAGGTAGATACCGTTATCGTCGGGCGGGATATGCGATTGTCCGGCCCGGCTATGTTCGATGCCGTTACGCGCGGGTTGATGGACCAGGGGGCCGATGTGATCAATATCGGCATGGTTAGCACCGACCAATATTATTACGCCTGCGCCACCCTCAACCAGGCCGGCATGATGGTCACGGCCTCGCACAACCCGGCCCAGTACAGCGGCTTCAAAATGGTCAAAAAGATGCCCTACCTGCTCAGTGGCGACGAAGGTATCCAGGATTTGCGCCGCATCATCGAGAATGACGCCTTTGCCAGCCCGACTCGCCAGGGCCGGATGACCGAAATGGATTTGAGCGAAGAGTTTGTCAATTACGTTTTGGGCCTGATTGAGGTCAACAGCCTGGCCCCGCTCAAGGTGATTGCCGATACCGGCAACGGCATGGTCGGCCCCATCCTCAAGCGAGTCTACGAGCGGCTGCCCTCGGTTGAGCTGATCGGCATGTACCTGGAGCCGGATGGCAGCCTGCCCAACCACGGCCTCGACCCGCTCCAGCCGGAAAACCGGGCCGAACTGCAAGCCCGCGTCCCCGGTGAGGGTGCGGATATCGGCTTTGCCTTCGACGGCGACGGCGACCGCTTTTTCACCATTGACGACCGGGGCGATTTTGTCTCCGGCGATTTTTTGACCGCCCTGCTGGGCCAATATTTTCTGGAGAAGCACCCCGGCGCAAAAATTCTGTACGACGTGCGGGCCTCGTGGGCTGTGCCCGATTTGATCAGCGCCGCCGGGGGCACGCCGCTCATAGAGCGCGTCGGCCACGCCTTTATCAAGGCTCGCATGGCTAAAGAAGGCGCTGTCTTTGCCGGTGAGGTGACAGGGCACTATTATTTTAAGGATTTCTTCTTTGCCGACTCTGGCATCATCCCCTCGCTGGTGATTTTGGAGATGCTCTCGAAAAAGAAGGCCAAACTGTCTGATCTGCTCAAGCCGCTGGAAGCCCAATATTTTATCTCCGGCGAGATCAACAGCCGCATTGCCGGGGATGTCAAGGCCAAATTGACTGAGCTGGCGGCCACCTTCGGTGATGGCAAGATCGAGTGGCTTGACGGCTTATCCGTCACCTATACCGATTGGCACTTTAATGTCCGCCCTTCCAACACCGAGCCGCTGCTGCGTCTCAACCTTGAGGCCAAATCAAAGGCCATGATGGAAGAAAAGCGCGACCAGATTTTGGGAATCATTCGCGCCTGACCCGTTTATCTTGTAGCTACTCAATCCCCATGTCATTTCGAGGCTGAAAGCCGAGAAATCTTTGAGACCGTTGTGTGCAAACGTAAATCTAGAAGATTTCTCGCTCCTAACGTCGCTCGAAATGACATGCCTGAGTAACTGTAAACTTTTTAAGATGCGTAACTTCTTTATCAAACTCTCCACCAGCGCGTCGGCCCGCCGTTTTGTGACTCATTTTGGCCCGGCCCGCCGGATGGCCCGCCGTTTTGTGGCCGGCGAAACCCTCGACGAAGCGGTAGCGGTGGTCAAAGATTTAAACCGGCGCGGCCTCAAAGCCATCATCAACGAGGTGGGCGAGAGCGTCACCACCCAGGCTGAAGCCGGCGCGGCGGCGGCCACCTTTCACACCATCCTGCGCCGGATTGACGCCGAGGGCCTGGACGCCGATATTTCGCTCAAACCCTCCCACGTCGGCCTGACCTTTGGCTCCGATTTTTTCTACGAAAATGTGGCCGATATTGTCCAGACCGCCCGGCAGTACCACAACATGGTTGAAATTGATATGGAGGGCAGCCCCGATGTGGATGCAACCCTGGCCGTGTATCACCGCCTGCTCGATACCTTTGGCGGCGGCGTCCGCCTGGCCGTCCAATCCTACCTCTACCGCACCCCGGCAGATGTCCAGGCGATCATCGCCCAGGGCGGGGCAATTCGGTTGGTAAAGGGAGCGTATCAAGAGCCGCCGGAGATTGCTTACCAGGGCAAAACCGAGATCAATGCCGCTTCCAAACGGGTGATGGAGTTGTTTTTTAGTCCTGAAGCCAGGGCCAACAACGCCTATCTCATCCTCGGCTCGCACGACCCGGAACTGATCGAGTGGCTCATCCGCGAAACGAAGGCGCGCGGGATCAGTCCCACCCAATTTGAATTTCAAATGCTCCTCGGCATCCGCCGCGACGAACAGCAGCGCCTGGCCGATTTGGGGTATCAGGTTCGGATTTATGTGCCCTACGGCTCTGCCTGGTATCCCTACTTCATGCGCCGTCTGGCCGAGCGCCCGGCCAACGTGCTGTTTATGGGGCGGGCCATGCTGGGCAAATAGAGATTGGAGATTGGAGATTAACCAAGCAAAGCCTCCAATCTCCAATCTCTAATCTCCAATCTCTATCTTAAAAGCTGACCATAATGGACAAATTCCTTACTCACAAAACCGCCCTCGTCACCGGCTCGTCGCGGGGGATTGGGCGGGCAATTGCCCTGGAACTGGCCCGGCAGGGGGCCGATGTGGTAGTGCATTACCTGCGCAAAAAGACGGCGGCGGAAGAAGTGGTGGCCGCGATTGAAACCCTGGGCTGCCGGGCTGTGGCCGTAAAGGCGAACCTGGCCGAGGCCGATCAAATCACGGCCATGTTTGATGAGATCGAAGCCAGGGTGGGCCGCTGCGATATTTTTGTGGGCAACGCCGCCAGCGGCACCCCGCGCGATGTGCTGGATGTGAGCGATAAACATTGGGATTGGACGATGGATGTCAATGCCCGCGCTATTTTGCGCTGTGTCCAGCGGCTTGCGCCAGGCATGGCTCAGGCCGGCTGGGGCCGGATTATCAACATCACCAGCCCCGGCAGTACCCGCGTTTTGCCTCACTACGGCGCCATTGGCCTATCCAAAGCGGTAGTCGAATCGTTGACCCGTTACCTGGCGGTTGACCTGGCCCCCAAAGGCATTATTGTCAACGCCGTTTCGCCCGGCCTGGTCAACACCGACGCCGTAACCGCTTTTCCGGTTGATTTGCAAGCCACCTTTGAATACGCCCAAAGCCGCACCCCTACCGGCCGCCTCGTCACCCCGGAAGATGTGGCTCGCCTTGTCGCCTTTCTCTGCTCCGACAGCGCCGGCATGATCGTCGGCCAGACGATTACGGTGGATGGGGGCTATGGGCTGCTGGCTTAAACCTCTAATATTAAACGTTCTAACGTGAAACAGATCACTGATTTCGCCCTGGCCTGGCGGCTGCTGACCGTCATCCCCCTGCCTTTTATCCCCGCAGATTCAAATCGTCCGGCGGGATTGGCCGCCGCCTACTATCCGTTGGTCGGGCTGATTTTGGGCCTGCTATTGGCCGGGGCGGGTTGGATAGTGTCGCTCTTCTTCCCCGTTGGCCTGGCCGCCGCGCTGCTCCTGACCCTGTGGGCCAGTCTGACCGGCCTGCTCCATCTCGACGGTTTTATGGATAGCTGTGACGGCCTGCTGCCGCCCCGCGAACCGGCCCGGCGGCTGGAAATTATGAAGGACAGCCGGGTGGGCGCGTTTGGGGCAATTGGCGTTGTGCTGCTGCTGCTGGTCAAATTCAACGCCCTGGCGGCGTTGCCGGCGGAGTATCGGCTAACCGGCCTGATCGTCATTCCGGTGCTGGCGCGTTGGGCCGTCACCTGGGTCATGGTTCGCTATCCGCTGGCCCGCCGGGAGGGGGCGAGTGTTTTTTTTAGCGCCGGATTGGGCTGGCCGCAGGTTATCATTGCTTCGGCCATTGCTGCTGCTACGGCTGTGGGTGGGTTGGGCTGGTTGGGGCTGCTGCTGGGCGGAATCGCCTGGCTGGTGATGACCCTGATTTCAGCTCTGGCGATGGCTCGCATTGCCGGCCTCACCGGCGATGTCTACGGCGCTATCTGCGAAGTTGTCGAAACGGCGCTGCTGCTGGCGCTGGCGCTCAGGTAGGGGCAGGACATTGTCCTGTCCCTACGTTTTGATTACTCAGAAACCGTGGTCGGGAGAGACAATTGCTTACGCTGTGAACCCTCTGCCCCCGCTATCATTAGCAAGATGGCTTCGATCCCCAGCAGCCCGGCCAGGAGATAAAAACTTAACCCCAGCGAATGGCTCAATTCGCCGGCCGCCAACGGTCCCAGAAAGTAGCCCAGCCCCCAGAACAGATAATATGCGCCCGAGATCGTCCCTTTGAGCGAGTCCGAAACACACTCGTTCAAATAGGCCAGCGAGGCCACACAAAACATGCCCAGGCCCAGGCTGGCTACGGTGAGCCATACCTGGACCCAGGGCTGCGGCAGCGGCGAGAACAAGGCCAGGCCGGCGGCAGCCAAAACTAGGCCGCCGATCATCATTCCCTGGCGGCCTTCTTTGTCGGAGAAGGGGCCGGCCACAAGCTGCGCTAAACTGATGGCAATGTAGAATAGCGAAAAGCACAGACTGATGGCTGCCTGGTCAAACCCTTTGGTCGAAATAAGGAAGGCTGGGATCAGGGTGACAGCGAGGCCGTAGCCGGCGCCATAGAGGGCAATCCCCAGCAGAACCATCAGGGTCAGACGATTGGTTACAACCCGCAGAATGTTGTTCAGGTTGAAAGGTTCAACTTTTACCACCTCAACCGAACGTGGATTTTCAACAAACAGATAAATGATCAAGGCTCCGGCAAAACTGACCCCGGCAAAAAACAGGAAAGCCAGGTTGTCCTGGACCCCCATCTGTACCAACAGCATCCCCAACAGCGGACCGACCGACAGCCCCAAATGAAACGAGGCATTGTAAAGCCCAATCGCTTTGCCTTTGGTGTTAGCGTATTGCAGCGACAGTAACGCCGGAGCCAAGGCCCAGATTGGCACTTCGGCTACACCTTGCAGCATCCGCCCTACAAGGATAAGGGTTGAAGTATCAGCCCAGTAGTAGAGCAGCCCGGTTATGCCAGACATGACATACCCTAAGGTTATAAGCACTTTGAAGCCAGCCTTATCGGCCAGGCGGCCCAGCGGCACCTGGGTTAAAACATAGGTTACAGCAAAGGCCGAAGCCAGATAGCCTACCGTTGAAACCGAATGGGACAGGTTCATAATTTTCTGCGGTAGCAAGACCACGATCATACCTACGCCTAGCATCATTAAAAACGCACTCGCGTTTAGGGCGATCAAAGATTTATAACGACTCACAGTTATCCTCCACTATATCAAATATATCAAATTCGATTGGAATTTGGCAGGGAGAAACACGCGGCGACCAGTACTGAGCCATGAGGAAAGCAGCAGACGAGGCTGCTCAACAACAGGTTACAAAAGTGATATTTTGTTAGGTGGGCAACTTTGGGTAATTCAGCAGCAGAGGCTCGCAGCCAGCCACGCCTCAAACGTGGGAGGCTGTAAAACCCTTGGAAGGAATTTCCGCCGCGTGTTTCTCTGGAGAGAATTTACGCCGACGGTGGGGGTGGGGGGGAAGATAAAAATAAAGAAAAACCAAACCAGTGCATTGTTGACCTCTGTTCCCCAAATAGTTTCGGGAACGGGCGCAATTGTATCACAGCCGGTATCAGCCGTCAACTCCTGACAGTTTTTTCAATGAGTTCTTGGGTGTCGGTGTCAATAATCAAGATGCCTTCATTTTGACCATTGAGTTGTCCTACCAATAAGCCTTTGTTATTCCAAATTGATGTTCTCCCGGCACATTCAGAACCATCGGCTTGGCCAATGCAGTTTGACATTAATACGGTCATGGAATATTGACGAGCAATGTCGGATAATCGGTTAATGGCTTTGTCAACCCCATTTGCAAATTTGGCTACACTGGCAATATAAATTTCTGCGCCACTTCTAAAAGCGTTCTCCGCATGTTCGGGAACTGATAACTCATAACAAATGGCCGGAGCAATGGTGGGTTTGTTACCTATTAAATCCATAGAATTTTGTCCACTCACAAAGAACTCTTCTTCATCCGGGTGTATAAACTTTTTTGAATAGATTTGTCTGACCTGGTGGGGTTGAAAAATAAGCATACTAATACAGATGCCGGTATTACTTTTTGTTGGCGCCCCAACCCCAATGGTTATCTGCCGGGTATCGGCCATCTTTTGGAAATCGTCAAACCGGCTATCGTCTTGATGAGTCGCCAATTCTTTTGCCAGGGTGGGTTCGTAACCGGTCAAGGATAGTTCGGGGAAAATAACGATATCTGCGCCATTGGCAACGGCCAGGTCAATTAATTTTTTGTGATTATCAAGGTTACTTTGAATGTCGCCTTTGATCGGTCTTGTCTGGGCTGCACAAATTTTCATTTTTGTCATCCTTTTTAACGGAAAAGGTAACTTCTTAGATATGTCATTTCGACCGAAGGGAGAAATCCATGATGCCTATATCACGCCGTAAAGATTTCTCGGCCTATGGCCTCGAAATGACATGAGGGCTGAGCAGTTACCGGAAAAGTGCCTTAGCTCATCGTCTCTCAAGGACCTCGCGGATTTTAGAGGCCAGCTTGCCCAGCGAAAAAGGCTTGGGGAGAAATTCGATCTCGGCGGTCAGCAAGCCGCGCCGAACCACGGAGTCGCTGGTATAACCGGAGATGAAGAGCACTTTCACTTGAGGATAAAGCTCCTTCAACTGCTGGGCTAACTCCCGGCCGCTCATATAGGGCATCACCACATCGGTCAGCAGCAAGTCAATCTCGCCCTCATGCTGCTTAACCAGAGCTAACGCCTTGTCGCCAGAACTGGCCTCCATCACGGTGTATCCTTCGGCTTGCAGTTCTCGGTGGACCAGATGACGCACCATCTCATCATCCTCAACCAGCAAGATGGTTTCAGTGCCAGCGCGCGCGGACGGTTGAGTTGGGGGGGGCGTCAACGGGGTGGCAGGGCTTTCCGTGGCCGGCAAATAGATCTTAAAAGTAGTTCCCTGGCCCGGCTCACTGTAAACGGTAATGTGGCCGCCGCTTTGCTTGACAATGCCATAAACGGTGGCCAGCCCCAGGCCGGTTCCTTTGCCCTGCTCTTTGGTGGTAAAGAAAGGCTCAAAAATGCGAGCCAGGGTCGGCTTGTCCATCCCGTGACCGGTATCGGTTATCACCAGCAACACACACGGGCCGATAGGGACTTCCAGGTGGGTTTGGGCATAATTGGCGTCAATATAAACATTGTCAGTTTCAAGGATTATTTGGCCGCCGGTCGGCATGGCATCGCGGGCGTTGACAACCAGGTTCATAATCACCTGTTCCATCTGGCCGGGATCGGCGATGATGGACCACAACCCCGGCTGAAGGACGGTCGAGAGGGTGATGTCCTCGCCTATCAGCCGGCCCAACATCTTCTGTAGATTAGCCACCAGTTCATTCAGATCAAGGACGGTGGGGGCCAGGACTTGCTGGCGGCTGAAGGCCAGGAGCTGCCGGGTTAAGGTGCTGGCCCGTTCGCTGGCCCGCCGGATCTGATTCAGGTCCGCCAGGAGCGGGTCTCCGGCAGGGATCTGGTCTTGCATCAGGGCGCAGTAGCCTTGAATGACGGTAAGCATGTTGTTAAAGTCGTGGGCCACACCGCCGGCCAAGCGGCCAATGCTCTCCATTTTTTGAGCCTGGCGCAACTGGTCCTCCAGTTTAGCCTGGGTCTCTTCCGCCCGTTTGCGCTCGGTAATATCTTCTTTAACAGCCAGAAAGTGGGTAATCACGCCATCGGCGTTTTTAATCGGCGAAATAGAAGCGGATTCCCAATAAAGCTCGCTGTTCTTTTTCTTGTTATAAAACTCACCCCGCCATTCTTTGCCGGCGGTGATGGTTTCCCATAATTGTTGGTACACTTCCGGGGGGGTATGGCCCGATTTTAGCATTTGAGTGGTTTGCCCCAGCGCTTCGTCTAGGGTATAGCCGGTAGTTTCAGTGAAGCGGGGATTGGCATACTCAATCCGGCCCTGGATGTCGGTAATAACAATCATATTGGCGCTCTGCGCTACGGCCTGAGATAGCTTACGCAGTTCTTCCTCGGCTCGCTGGCGCTCGCGCCAATTCTCCGCCTCGTGCAAGGCTCGTTTGACCGCCGGAACCAGACGCGACAGCTTTTGCTTGAGGACATAATCAGTTGCGCCTTCGGTCAACCCTTCAATGGCGGCATCCTCCCCCAGCGTTCCGGAGACAAAGATAAATGGTACATCGGGGCATATTTCTTGAGCCAGACGGAGGGCCGACATGCCATCATACATGGGCAAATGGAAATCCGCCAGGATGATTTCAGGGTTGCTCAGCCGCAGGGCCTTATCGAATTCAGCGCGAGTCTGGACATGGGTGATTTGACAGGTTAGCCCGGCGGCTTCAAGCTTGACCTGAACAAGTTCGGCGTCGGCCAGGTCGTCTTCCAGATGTAGAATGTGGATTGGACCCACTTTGTGCTTTTCCTTTCACTCGCGGAGTAAGAGGTTTTGAGGGTTACGTTTTTTTTATGCTACCAGGCGGCGGTTCATTGATCAGCGCCCAGAATATGCCAATCTGTTTGACAGCTTCAATAAATTCACCGAAACGTACCGGTTTTACCACATAGGCATTGACACCCAGCTTATAACACTCTGCCAGGTCTTGCGACTCTCTGGAAGAAGTGAGCACTACCACGGGGATAAGACGCATGGCTTCATCCTGTTTGAGTTGTTGTAAAACTTGAACGCCATCTAATTTAGGCAGCTTGAGATCAAGCATAATTACAATCGGGTGCCCCGCCGGACGTTGCACAAAGGCTCCCCGGCGGTATAGATAATCCAGCGCCTCCACCCCGTCGCGGGCAACCTCAATTTCATTGCTCAGGTTATATTCTTCCAGCGCAGCGAGGGTCAACTCAGTATCATTGGGGTCATCTTCGACCAGCAGAATACGCTTCAGTGTATTCATAGCTATACTCCTTAAATAGGTTGAGGTAGTGTAAAGTAAAACGTACCCCCAATCAACTTTTCCTTCGGCCCAAGTTCGACCGCTATGCCGCTGAATAATCCGCTGCACATTGGCCAGCCCAATGCCGGCGCCTTCAAACTCAAGGCCAGTTGCAACTCCGATTTGCCAATGGAGTGAGCAGTCCCCCAAGCAAATCACAAAAGGCCAGCAGATAAGGCTAACCGCATTATACTACCATCGGATATTAAAAATAAAAAGAGCATGTTGCTTGAATCTTTTTATTTATTTAATAGAAGGGACTGGATAGAGAAGCGCAGTAGAGAAGTTCGTCCGTTGGCCTAGCGTGAGCCGGGCAAAGCGGCTGTAAAGGTGGAAACTTACTCAAGCTTTTATACGATGTGATTACCCACAAATAAGTTTTCAGTTTTGGGGATTAGAGATTGAAGATTTTTAATCTCTAATCCCCTGACGGTTACAAATGTTCCCCGTCAAACACCGCAACCGCCCGCACCGGCGAGCCGGTTCCGCCCCGAATCCTGAGCGGCAGACCAATAAAGCGAAACCGCCCCCGACCAATGAGCCGGTGCAAATTGATCATGTTCTCGTAATGGGTAAAACCCAACTCCCCACAAATATGATGAACTTCCTTATTAGAAACATCCCTCACCCCCGGCGAGGCCGTTTCGACGCCAAAAGCGGCAATCCTCTGCTGTCCCAGCCAGCGCGCAGCGTCAGCGCTGACCCCGGGGCCGTGGGGCCAATCGTCTGTGCCAAAGGCGTGGCGATAATGATCGGTATACAGCAGAACCGTATCCCCCGGCTTAATTTCAAGACCGGCCACGATGAGGGCGCGTTCTAGATCGGCCGGCTCAATCAACTCCCGCCGGCCTTTATGAGACAGGTCTAAACAGATCCCTTCGGTATAAAACATCGTCAGCGGCATGGTGTCAATAGATTGGCCCCGGTATTGCCGGGCCATGTGGTTGAGGGCATCCACATGCGTCCCGGTATGTTCGCCCAGGGACAGCCGGTACACGGCAGGCGAAACACCATCGCTATCGGTCAGACCATCCCACTGTTCGTGTGAGGCGTACAGGGTGATCTCCACCGGCGGCAGGCCGGGAAACACCGGCATCCCGCTGAAGATTTCCTGACTCAAATCAATGATTTCAAGCATCCCTACCAACCCTGACAGAAGTATACCAGCGCGGCGGGGGTTCGGCAAAGGTGTTGTCTTTTTGCCAGGGGCCGGCCGGTTTCCACGGAAGGCAGGGAATGGGGGCAGGAGGGGAGAGGCTAATTTTTCAATTTCTTTTAAGCATAGGGTAGGAGACTCAGTGGATCCAAATTTGAGGAGCCAGCACGCCCACGTGCGGCGGTGTTCGGCACGTGGGCGTGCCTCACTCCTCGAAAATTGGATCTACTGAGACTCAGCAAAACACAGATTTGAAGATAAGGATAAGCCAAAGATTGAGTTGCTCACCGGCGATTCGGCCAGCGCCGCTTATGCCAAACAGATTCAGGAAATTTTACAGCAGTGATGGGCTGGCGATTTTTTTTGACGAGGCGTCCCTGGCCGCCTGATGAACCGCCCGTACGGTGTTAGCCATAAACAGCAAGATCGCCACCACATTAAGCAGTCCACCCCACTGGCGGGCCGGCAGCCAGATCAGCAAATCTCCCCCCACCCGGAGCAGAAGGGACAGGTGCAGCAGGGCCAGGTGGCTATAAAACAAGGGGGAAAATTTCATCGGTTTGCCCAGTACGGCCGGGAAAATAATGGGAGCATGGCCAAAGATCATGGCCATAACAAAGCCAAGAAAGACTGCGTGCAGGATGGCATCGTAGGGTAGCCCGGCCGTAACGCCGCCATAAAACAGCACCAGCAGCCCACCCAATCCCAGCCAAACGTAGCCGGTCAGCAAACAAAGAGCAATAAAGCGAGTCAGGCCGGTTTTGCGCACGGTGTAACGGGCGATGTCGTAGCGCAGCAGCCACCCCGCCAGGGCGACCAGGCCCACGCCGGCCAGCCGCATCCCGCTATCTAAATGAAACAGGGTTACGGCCAGCCCTACCAGAAAAATTGCTACGGCTAACTGAAAAAGCTGCTGAACTTTACCCGACAGTCGCAGCACCCGGTTTAATTCTAACCTTTCCCCGGCGATGGTCAGGGTGAGAAAGCCCAGCCACCACAGCACAATCTGGTAAACCGGCCAGCCAAACAGCCACAACAAATTGCCCACCAGCCACAGCAGCGCCCCCAGGGCCATTGTTACGGTAAAGGGCGACAGTTGCAGCCGCAGGATCAAGCCAAAGACAACCACCAGCATCAGGCTGCCCAGGGTGATGAGCAGGGGGCCGGGCAGGCCGGTCATTCCTATCAGTAGGACCAGCCCGCCCAGGCCGGTCAGCAGGGGGCCAAGATAGGCCCAGGGACGGCCCAGGGCCACCGCTCGCTCTACGCCAATGACCGTTCCCAAAAAACCACCGATAATCAACGGGCCGTGACTCATGGGTAGAGTTGGCTGAAGGAGCGGTAAAGCCCAGCCCAGGCGCAGCAGTCCGGCCCACAAGGCGGCCAACAAAGCGGCCATGGCCAGAGCCATCAGGGGAAAAGGGTCAACCCGTCGAACCCTTTGCAGGAAAGCGACCCTTTTTGAATTTGGATTCTTATCTTTATCTGTGACAACCAAGGCAACACCTAAAAGAGAACGTGGCGGCGAGGCTATGAGAGTCTATCTAAAAAATGTTTGTAGTGACGACTTTAGTCGTCAACGGGGAGGCCGCAAACGACTAAAGTCGTTACTACGAGCCTCAAATCCGACCTTCTCAGACAGCTTCTGAAGACAGGGGCGGGGCGGGCGCAAGCTGTTCGGCCCCGACCAGCTTCCCCGCCAGGCGATCCGGCTGGTGAATCAGCATGGGCAGACATTGGGAGCAAATCCAGGCTGGGCGGCCGGCGTAACGCAGGTTAACCAGCGGAATAACGGTTTCGGGACGATTACAATTAAGACATTGACAAACGGTTTGATTTTCGGCCATAATAGAGAGCCTCCAAAGGATTTTTTATTATGAAAATTCTAACACGATGTGCGCTGCCTGGCAGTGACTTTTGTCACAAATTATCCGCAGATTTTCACTCTTGCGTCGGGACACCACCCCGCATTGGCGGTAAACATTTAACCATCTTTGAAATCATTCATGATTAGCCATGTAGATATCCGCCAGCCCGATATTGCCGGCCAAATTCACGCCCTGCAACAGGCGGCCTACACCGTCGAAAGCCAACTGATTGGCTACCCCGACCTGCCGCCTCTGCGAGAAAGCAGGGCAGATTTGCAGCACTCAGGGGAACAATTTTTGACTTATGGGGAGGAAGGGCAGCTTGCCGGGGCAGTTTCTTATCTTCGGCTGGGCGACACGCTGGATATCTGCCGCTTGGTGGTCAGCCCGGCCTACTTTCGACGGGGCATCGCCGGAAAACTCCTCGAAGCTGTCGAAAGGAGTGAACCGGGCATCCGGCAAATCACCGTTTCAACCGCTGAAAAGAATCTGCCGGCGGTAACTTTGTACCAGAAGCACGGCTACCGGGTGGCCCGGCGAACCGTGCTGGCAGATGGGTTAGTTTTGGTTGAACTGCTGAAGCAAATCGGCGGATCAGCAGCGGCTATTTCCAGGTAAAGGTGCGGTGCTGGCTTTCCGGGCTGACCGCCGTACCGGAACCATCGTCATTGAGCCGCTCGATGACCACAAACCATTCATAACGATTGTCCGGGCCATCAATCTGCCCAAACAACGACAACGGCACAGTCCATTCGGACTCTTTGATATTGGCGCCCTGATAGGTAGGCTGGCCCTGGTAAATATAAACCAGGCGCACTGCGTACTGTTCATTGGGGGCCAACTCGACCGGTTTCCAGCGTAGCACAATGGTATTACCCCGGATAAAGGCAAAGCCATCTCGTGGTTCCAAAATCTCCGGGGCGGGATATTTTAGCCCCGGGGTGGGAGTCGGCGGTACTTCCGCTTCTGCCTCTTCTTCGGGCGCGGGGGTATCGGTTGGCTCAGGCGTATCGGTTGGGGTGGGCGTATCCGTTCCTGCCGGGGTCGGCGTGTCGGGAAAAGGGGTTGGAGTAGCGGTATCGGTTGGTAAGGGAGTGTTGGTGGGCGGCAGCGGGGTTGAGGTGGCGGTTGGCGGCAGAGTCGGTGTCGGCAGCGCGGACTCAAAGACGACAGCCTCAGCGGTAGCCTCCGCTGTGCCCTCGGCCTCATCAGTGCCCTGGCCCGACCAGCCCAGCGAGGCCAAAAATTGGCTGCCTGTCTCCGATTGTCCAATATACCAGCTTCCCGCCAGACAAACGGCGCAGAGCAGCACCACAACAATAATCCCAGGAATAAGCGGGCGAGACCAGCGGGAACGTTCTTGCAGAGGTCGGGCCATGCTGGGCTTATTTTTGGCAGCCAGGGCTGGTTCCACTTTTTTAACCGGTGGGATGGGCGCAGATTTGGCCTCTTTTTTGGCCGGCGCGGTCATAGTCTGCTCGGCCGGCTTTTCAGCCGGTGGCGCAGCAGGGGCTTCTTCTTTGATTTTAGCCCCGGCCAGGGTGGCTTCCAAGTCCGGTGGCGCGGCCGCCTTTTCCGGTTTTACCGAAGGCGCAGCCGCAGCCGGGGTCGAGGCTGAAGGAGGAGGTTCGGGGCGGCTGATTGGACCGGAGGGCGGCCGAGGTGGGCTAACAGGTCGAGAAGCCGGGGGTCGAGTTGGCGGGGGGACAGGCGCGGCGGAAGGCAGCGGAATATTGACCGGCTCTTCTTCTTCCGGCGCCGTCGGCGGCGGCGTAAAGGCAGCACTCATGGGGGGGGCGCCGGGTGGCGGCGCACCCATTTCAGGCCGGGAAAGGGGCCGAACCGGACGAGAGGCGCTGGGGGGCGGCTCCACCGGCTGAGGCGGCAGGTCGGCCTCCGGGGGAACGACCGGTTTGGGTAAATCCGAGCCAGACGGAGAAGAAGGCGGTGCGCTTGCAGCTTGTTGAACCAGGCCTTCAATGGCTTCAACACTCATGGCCTCATCCCCTTCACCGGGAAACAGAAAATCCCCGGTGGAGTCAGGCCGGTTAACCAGCCAGCCGACCAGCGCCCGATGCGTCTCCATATCAAGGTTGACGATTTTGGGTTCTTGCTGGCCGGCGGGGGTAAAGCTGATGCTGGGATTCTTTCCGGCCAGGTGCAGGTGCGACAGGCGTAGCTGGGCTATTTCTGCCGGGGTCAGATGGTTATGTTCAACCAGAATCTGCAGCGTTTTATTAATAATGACATTTTTATTGTCAGTTTGATCGCTCATAAAAATATTCTTACCGGCCTGGGCCGGGTCTCCGCTCTTAGGGATATTCACTCTTAGGGATATTCAATAGTTCGATTTTACCGATTTTAGCGATACGGGCAAACCCTGTCTCAGTTAATCTGGGGCGGCGTATCGCCGCTCGGCCTCGTAATAAGCCGGGAAACCGACAATTTCGCGCAGGGTGGCAAACTCAAGCAGCCGCTCCGGGTGCTGCCCTACCTTCAGGCTGGTCAGAGCTTCTTGCATGGCTCTGGCGGCAGCGCTCAACAAAGTGAGAGGGTAGGCGGCAATTTTATAGCCAATTTCGGCCAGACGGGCCGGCGGGAGCAGGGGGGTGTCGCCCTGCTCAACCATATTGGCCATTTTGGGGCCGGGCACCTGGGCGCAAAAGGCGCGCATTTCGGCCTCGGAGTGGGGCGCTTCCAGAAAGATAATATCGGCCCCTAAATCGGCAAAAGCCTGGGCGCGCCATAACGCTTCTGCCAAGCCATCCGTAGCGCGGGCATCGGTGCGGGCCATGATGAGAATATTGGCCCCTTCCTGGCGCGCATCCACGGCAGCGCGGATACGGGCCAATGCCTCGCCCCGGCTCACAATTTGTTTCCCGCGCGTGTGGCCGCAGCGCTTGGGCGCAATCTGATCTTCAATCATCACTCCGGCAAAGCCAGCCTGGGCATAGCCAAATACGGTTCGCTTAACGTTAAGGGCATTGCCATAGCCGGTATCGCCGTCGCCAATCACCGGAATGGTTACGGCCTGGCAGATATTCCGTCCCTGCTCAACCATTTCGCCGTAAGAGATCAGTCCGGTGTCGGGCAGCCCCAACCGCGCCGCCGAAACGGCAAAGCCGCTCATGAAGGTCAACGGGAAACCGGCTTGCTCAATCAACCTGGCCGAAAAAGCGTCAAAACAGCAGGGCATGAGGATCAGCTCAGGTTGCCGGAGAAGGGTTCTCAGTTTGTCCGCAGCTTGGGTCATCATTATAATCACCCTATATTAGCCGGACAGGCTCCGGCTAAAGGGTTCAAAAGTAGTGTAGTATATATGGCCGGGTTCGTCAAATGTTAAAAAAATTACCTTTGTACCCTTCAGTTCTTTACATAAGATTTAATTGCCCGGCTATCGCTTGCGTTTTGCGTTCAGATAGTGTACAATTGATAAAGCTCAAGGCAAGCAGTTTTTTTAACTTAGTTTGTTCATTGAGACAATTATGAGAAGTATCACTCGACAACAACTTTTGATTTTGGCGATTTTGCTATTCTTTTCAGTAGTGATTCTAGGCTGTTTGTGTATGTTGGTGGTTCCCAGCCCGACCACCGGCGGCCCTCCCTTTGTGTTTTGAGGGTTAATTCTTAACAAGTTTATACGCCAGCACAGGTTTACTCCTTCGGTAATGCCTGTTTTAGTCACTCGGCAAGATTTAGGCTTGCCGATTTTTTATTTATGGATAGATATTTGTTGGCTCAACGCGAATTGGCAAAAGCTTGGCGACGTTGTTATAATAGCCCAGCCATTGCCCGTTTTGTCTTTCTCCGGTTGTGGGAACCAACCGAAGAAATCTCACCCGCATAACATGGCGGCTTTAATTGAGGAAGGAGTTTTTGAGATTATGAGCCGACCGGCTCCACTTCGAATGATCAAGTCATTTCGGCGCTGCCTTTTTTCCCGGATCAAAGTAGGTCCGGCCCCCATATGGGGACGGCCAGGATTGCTGCTCCTGAGTTCAATTGGATTGAGTTTGTGGCTGGCCACCGGGCATATTGATGCCAACGCGCTTTTTCAGTCCCCTGTGTCGCCAGTCATCGAGTCTCCTGTAGCCCAGCCGCCCGCCGAACAAGCTCCGGCTGAACAACTTCCGGTTGAACAGCCGCCCGTTGAACAAGCGCCCGCTCAACAACCCCCGGCAGACCAGGCCGGCGCGCCTATTGCGCCTACAGCCCCCGCCCCTGAACCCATCCGGCGCGATCGGGAAGAAGCGCCGCTGGATGAGGTCGAAGGGGGTGGGCCGGCTCAATTTATTCTGGACCAGGCCGAACTCATTGACACCGTAGTGGTTTCCGGCGCATACGTCTGGCTGTGCTGTGGGGTGAGTTTGTTCTTGCTGGTGCCGTTGGTTCTGTTATTTGTCTACATTCGAGGACGCAGTAGAATTATAAAGGAAGAAGGTTATTAGCGAATGGAAGGCTGGAAGCATGGAGGACTGGTTTTGCGCTCCTGCTTACTTCAAGGGGATGGTCAGCTTATTTTGCCCAAGCCTTCCTGGCAAGAGTGAATGAGAAAGCAGCGAGTGGCCGCCCTGGTTGGGTCCTCAACTATTCTAAAATCAACGCAAGCGACTCGGAGGGTGCTTTGGGTTATCACCTGGGTCGCTTTTTTGTTGCGCGTGCCGAACTTGGCCGGGCAAAGCCTGTGGCGGGATGAAGTTGACGCCATTCGCTTTTCCAATTGGTCATTGGGGCAGTTATTAGGCAGTTTATTTCGAGAAGGTCACAACGGACCGCTCTTCTTTTTATTACTCCGGCCCTGGCGCACCCTGGCCGGCAACTCCGAATTTGCTCTGCGCTATCCCTCGGCGCTGCTGGGGGTGCTGGCGGTACCGCTAGGTTACGTCCTGGCTCGCCAACTAGGTTTTGGCCGGCGCGTGGGGCTGCTGCTCAGCCTGCTGCTGGCCACCTCCCCCTACCTGATCTGGTACGGGCAGGAGGCCAAAATGTACACCCTGCTGCTGGTGCTGGTGCTGCTGGCCTTTATTGCTTACCTCAAGGCTTTGATGAATTCTCCCCTCCCTGGCAGGGAGGGATTGGGGGAGGGTCAGACTCCCTCAATTGTGCATCCAGGCGGGAAAAAGAGTAGAATCTGGTGGTTTTTCTTTGTGGTCGCAACCAGCCTGTCATTTTATACCCATATTCTAAGCCCGTTAATGCTGGTCATCTACGGCCTGGTTGCCGGGCTGCATCCGGCTCAACTCCGGCGACACTGGCGCGGCTGGCTGATTAGTATGGCCTGTCTGACCCTGCCCTACCTGCCCCTGGCGCTGTGGCAGGCCTCGCTGTTTTTTCAAAAATTTGAAAGCGGCCATCCTTTTTACCCTTTGGATAGACAAGTTTTTATCCTGCTACAGCTCTACAGCAGCGGCCTGGTCCGTTTTGCCGGTTTGACGGCGATCATCCTTTTTGTGTTTCTATGGTTGTGTGGTCTTTTCTTGCCGGGGTCAGGGGTTGGGAGCCGGGGGACAGAAAGAACTGACGCCTCACGCCTCACGCCTCACGCCTCACGTTTCACGTTCCCTGCTCCCCGTCTCACCCTGGCCGGCTGGACACTCCTTCCACCTTTGATCGTTTATCTGATCTCGCTGCGGGTGGCTGTTTTTGAGGATCGTTATCTCATTTATATTGTCCCGGCCTTTTATTTATTGATTGCGCTGGGCTTGGTTTTGGTACGGCGCTACTCGCGGCTGCTGGCGGGTCTGGGCCTGGGGCTGCTGCTGACAATTAATTTGCTGGGTATCTGGCAGCAGCAGCGCCAACCGATCAAAGCTGATTTTCGGGCAGCGGGCGCATATCTGGCCGGCCAACCTCAAGCTCCGGCCATGGTGATGGTTCAAATGCCGTATCTGCGCCATACCCTCCGCTATTATTACAAAGGCAACTACAAAATTCTCGAAGGGTTGTGGACCAACAACGGCAAGACCGAAGCCGAAGTTGACGCTGAAATGACAGCCTTAACCGCCGACTTGAGCGAGTTGTGGCTGGTGGTCTCGGAAGAGGAGGCCTGGGATAACCGCCGTTTGACCCGCGCCTGGCTCGATGCTAACGCCCAACAGGTGGAACAGGCCCATTTTATGCGGGTAGACCTGTATCGCTACCAGTTTCAACCCGGCATTATCGAATCGCAGAGCGTGGGTAGTGAATTAATAAACCGATGAAGTGTAACTAATCCATAGCGCTTATTTTATATAGAAGCGTCTTGCGTCTTGCGTAGCTTGTAAACGGAAGACGCAAGATGCAACACGAGCTTTGCTGTGTTGATAACCGAACTGCATTATGAACCAACTTTTAACCCTGACCGGGGCAGTTGAACGAATCACCTATACCAATCCAGAGAACGGCTACACCATTGCTCGCTTTCAGGCTGACCGGCAGTTTGGTCTGATTACCATCGTCGGCAGCCTGGCCGAGGTGCATCCGGGCGCGCGGTTGAAAATCGAAGGGCGCTGGAAAACTCACCCCAAGTACGGCGACCAATTTGAAATCGAGCGCTATACCGAGCAAATGCCGGCCACTGTCGAAGGTATCAAACGCTATCTGGGCAGTGGGCTGATTAAGGGCATCGGGCCGGTCATGGCCAAACGTATTGCCGAAAAATTCGGACGCTACACCCTGGACGTAATCGAAAGCGACATTGGCCGGCTGGCGGAGGTTGAAGGCATTGGCGCCAAGCGGGTCAAAATGATTGCCCAGGCCTGGGAAGCGCAGAAGCAGATCAAAGAAATCATGCTCTTTCTGCAAAGCCATCAGGTGAGTACCAATTTGGCGGTCAAAATCTACAAAACTTATGGTGATGCCGCCATCAGCGTGGTCAAAAATGACCCCTACCGCCTGGCCCGCGATATTTTTGGCATTGGCTTTGTCACCGCCGACAAAATTGCCCGTAACATCGGCATCCAGGCCGACGCGCCGCAGCGCGTCGCCGCCGGCATCGAATATACCCTCAACCAACTGGCCGACGAGGGCCACGTTTTTGCCCCACGCGACCACCTCATCCAGGCCGCTGTTAAAATTCTGGAAGTGGCCCCGGAACAGGTTGACGCCCAAATCGAGGCTCTGCGCCAGGCAGATCGAGTTAAGATAGAGGTTCTCGGCGGCAGAGGAGCAGGGGAGCAGGGGAGCGGGGGGGCAGGGGAGAAAATTGTCAATAATCAACAGTCAATGGTCAATAGCCAACAAATCGTAAATCCGCCGGAGGCGCGCAAAGCGAAATCCGAAATCGTAAATCCTGTTGAGGCTGTTTATCTGCCCCCCTTCTACTATGCTGAAATCGGTGTGGCCCGGCAAATTGCACAATTGCTGGGTAGTGGACAGAGTAGATTAGCGGCATTTGCTAATGTCAATTGGGACAAAGCCTTTGCCTGGCTGTCTTCAACCGGGCAAGATTCCACCATAACCAAATTCGAATTGGCCGAACAGCAGCGCCGGGCGGTGCAAATGGCCTTGACCAGCAAGATGAGTATTTTGACCGGCGGGCCGGGCACCGGCAAAACCAGCACGGTTAAAGCAATTCTGCGCTTGTTGCAGGGTAAGGGTAAAACGGCCTTGCTGGCTGCTCCCACCGGACGAGCGGCCAAGCGGTTGGCGGAAAGCACCGGCCACGAGGCCAAAACAATTCACCGGCTGCTGGAAGTCAGCCCCGGTGAAGGATTTAAGTTTCAGCGCAACCAGGATAATCCCCTGGAATGTGACCTACTGATTGTGGATGAATGTTCGATGGTGGATTTGATGTTGATGAACAACCTGCTCAAGGCCATTCATCCGGCCAGCCATCTGCTGCTGGTGGGCGACGCAGACCAGTTGCCGAGCGTGGGCGCGGGGAATGTGCTGCGCGATATTATTGCCAGCGAGGTGGTACCGGTCACCCGGCTAAATGTCATCTTCCGCCAGGCGGCCGACAGCACCATTATTACCAATGCCCACCGCATCAATCGCGGCGAAATGCCCATTTTTCCGACGGCCAAAGGGTCTCAGTAGATCCAATTTTCCGGGGAGTGAGGTATACCTGCGTGCCAAACACCGCCGCACGTGGGCGTGCTGGCTCCTCAAATTTGGAACTGAGTCTACTTGATGACATCCATGCGGCTTTTAGACCAGTCAGGGCCAACACCGGCGGCGGGAATAATTTCAACCTGGTCATCCCCCCGACTGTTCATTTTCCAGATACCCCAATTCCCACCACTGCGGGCGCTGCGGAAAAGAATATCGCCGCTGGGGGTGAAGGCCGGTAGGGTATCGGGGCCGGGTGTATCGGTGAGCCGCTGCAAATCACTGCCGTCAATCTTGATGGTGTAGATGTCTATGTTCCCACCCTCGTCGCGGCTAAAGGCGATGGTTTGGCCGTCGGGCGACCAGGCCGGGAAGGCGTCGCCGCCGTTATTGGTCAGGTTGGTGGCCCCGGAGTCATCCCGATTGGAAATCCAAATCCCTGTTTTGCCGTTGCGCCCGGAGCGGTAAACCAATTTCTGGCTGTCGGGGGACCATTCGGCCTGTTCGCCGGGGATTTCGATGTTGGACCGCTGGTAGGGGTCGGTCGGAAAGAAATAGATGCGGTAGTCGCCGCCAGGCCGGGCATCATAAGCAATCAACTGGCCGTCGGGCGAAATGCTGGCCCAGCGGGCGCTGCCCTGTTTCCACTCATTCCGTTGCGAAAGCTTGATTTGATCCATCCCTGTTGGCAAGGGCACGGCATTCAAGGTTACAATACCGCTGCTGATATCGCTGAAGGGATACTTCACCCCGTTGACATCCTGCACGTTAATCCCATCTTCGCCAAAAAAATAAATAACCTGCCCGCCCGGCCCCCAGGATGGCCCGGCTGCATAGCTCAATAGATACTGTTCATTGGCCCCCATGGTATCGGCCACATAGAGATTGTGCTTGCCGCCGTCCCACTTGGTGAACACCAGGCGAAAAACGCCGCCGCCCCGGCCGCCGCCGGCATTGGGAGGTGGGGGTGGGGGTGGCGGCAGGGGGGTGTCGGTTGAGGTTGGGGTAGCTGTTGGCGTAGGGGTAAAGTTAGCCACGGCGGTCGCGGTCGCATTGGCAATTGCGGCGGCGGTGGCCGCTTCGGCAGTAACGGCGGCGGCGGTACCGGCCTGGGCTGTGCCTAACAAGCTGGCGACAATCCCCGATTGCTGTTGAAACTCGGCGGTTGCTGTGCTGGCCTGGTCCAGGAGAGCCTGGGCGGTTTGAGTTGGCGCGGCAGCCTGGGCGGTGACGGCGGCAGCGGTTGTCTGGGCTGCTGTTGTGGCGGTAGCGTCCAGATTGGCCGCGGCGGTGCTGGTACTGGCCGCAATGGCTGCGGCATCTGCTGTGGGAGTGGCTGCTGGCTGTGAGGCAGTAAAGAAAAGACCGGCAGCGACCAGCAGGGCCACTGCCCCCACGACAATAGCTACCGGCATGACCGGAAAGGCTTTTTTGACCGTCAACGGAGGCGCAGCCGGCCCCGCGTCATCTTGAGGCAAAGTCAATGTTTCCCGTCCCACGGCGGGCGCGGCTAAGGCGGCAGCCGCGGCCTCGATTTGCTTCGACAGCGGGCCGGTTTTGTGCTCGATTTGCTGAATTTTGGGTGGGGGCGCAACGGCTTGCAGCGGGTGCAGGTCCAAATTGTCGCCGGGCGACAGCCCCACCGCTTGGGCCAGGGCGTGGCCCAACGCCCCGGCTGATTGGTAGCGGTCGTCGGGGTCTTTGCTCAAGGCTTTGAGAATAACCGCTTCGACGGCCTGGGGCAGGTCGGGCTTGACTCGCGTGGGCAGCGGCAAGGGTTCGGCGATGTGCTTCATAATCACCCCGAATGGGGTGTCGGCGTCATAAGGAATCGCCCCGGTGACAATCTCGTAAAGCACAATACCCAGCGAGTAGACATCGCTGCGTTTGTCGCCACGTTCGCCCTGGCCTTGCTCCGGGGAAAGGTAAGCCGGGGTGCCGGTCAACGCGCCGGTTTGGGTGTATTGGGTAGCTCCAATCAGGCGGGCAATGCCAAAATCGGTCAGCACCACCTGGCCTTCCTGGCTAATCATTATGTTGGCCGGCTTGATGTCACGGTGGACCATGTTCCGGGCGTGAGCGTAATCCAGGGCGCTGCCCAGGGCCAGAAAAATCCGGGCGATTTCTTCGAGGGTAAAAGGTTGATTGGCCGCGAGGCGCGCTTTTAATTCGTCTTTGAGGGTCGGGCCGTCAATGAACTCCATAACCATGAAGTACATATCGCCTTCAAGGTTGAAGTCAACGGCCTGCACAATATTGGGGTGACGCAACTTGCCGATGGTCAGAGCTTCGCGCTCAAACCTGGCAATAAAATCTTTGTCTTCGACCAGATGGGAGTGCAGTACTTTGATGCCGACGTAGCGGTCAAGGCCGGGCTGATAGGCTTTGTAGACCTCGGCCATGCCCCCACTGCCCAATTTGGCCACTACCCGATAGTGACTTAACGATTTGCCGACTAAATCTGCCATGTGAAGCTAGTCCTGTTTGTGAAAGAAGTTGAGATTGGATGATAAAGCAAGTATTGTGTCATTATAATATAATTCGAGCGGGTGCGTCAATAGGTTCATTGGGTAAAAATTGCTTTGGCTTGTGCGGACCCTCAGGGCCGGGTAAAATAATGGGCAGGATCAGTAGAGCCAATTTTTCACCGTAGCTGGCGCATCCCAGCGGGCGGCATAGGGATGCCACCCTACGGGAAATTTGGATCTACTGAGGATAGGTTAAGGAAGCAGGCTATGGCAACACCACCCCCCACCGATTTTTATTTTTTTGGCTCTGACGACCCTGAACAAGCCGCCGAGTTGGTGGTAGACATCGTCGCCCGGCGTATCCCCGAAAAATTCGGTATCCCGATTGACGAAATCCAGGTGCTCAGCCCGATGCATCGCGGGCCGGCGGGGGCGCGGGCGCTGAATGAAAAGCTGCAAGCCCGGCTCAATCCCCTGCGTTACGACCGGCCCGAATACCGCAGCGGCAGCCGGGTCTTCCGGCCGGGCGACCGGGTGCTGCAACTGCGCAACAACTATGATAAGGATGTCTTTAATGGCGACATCGGGCGGATTGAAAGCATTGATTTGGAAGAGGGTGAAATTCGAGTCGATTTCGAGGGGCGCAGCGTGACCTATGAATTTAGTGATGTGGATGAACTGACCCTGGCTTATGCCATGAGCGTCCACAAAAGCCAGGGCAGCGAATATCCGGTGGTAGTGCTGCCGTTACTGACGCAGCACTACATGCTGTTACAACGCAACCTGCTTTACACCGCCATCACCCGCGCCAAAAAAATGGTGGTCATTGTCGGCACGCGCAAGGCCATTGCCATGGCGGTCAAAAACGACAAGATTACCGCCCGCTGGACCGCCCTGACTGAAAGACTAAGAAATTGTGAATTGTGAATGATGAATTGTGAATGAAAAAGAATCATTAACCATTCAAAATTGACTATTCACAATTCACAATTATTCAGTGCATTTCCGCTTCACAGACGCCGATGCCGCTGCGCAAAAAATTGAACTGCACGTTGGGATGGTCGGCCAGCAGCGACATAGGCACGGCGGTGTCGGGTATCTTTTTAGAAATCATTAGTGTGGTCAGCCGCAGGCCAAAGGGGTTGTCGTGGGTTCCGGCATGCCAGATGGAGACCTTTTCTGCCTGCCATGTTTCCACCGGGCCGACGGTAATGGCCTGGCTGGGCACGTTTTGCACCACCCCGCCCCCCGAGGTGCGGGCGTTTTGGATCAGGGTGATCGGGTGCAGGTCAACTATGCGGGTGGTCAGTTGGCGGTAAACTTCCGGCGGCGGGGGATTGTCCTGGTACGGCGGTTCGCGTTTGGGCGGGTCGTTGAAGGCCCAATGCTTGACCTCACCCTGACCACCCTGCATCACCAGACAGCGAGCCTGGCCCCAACTGGCAATATATTCGCTGGGGTCGGCGGCGGGAAAGTGAATGTTTTCCAGGGGCATGCGCAGTTCGGGCCGGATGCGGTTGAAGCACAGTTCCATATCGGCTCTGGCAAAGCTGAGCGGAAAATCCATGCCGGCTTCTTTGCCATCCACCACCCACTCGTCCATGCCCCAAAAATGCGCGTGGCGCAGGTCAATTTCCAGTTCATTGACCAGCCGGGCGACCAGCGGCAGCTGCTCCGTTGGCCCAATGGGGCCGCAGATGCCGGCGGGCTGCTCCGGGGTAGCCTGCCGCCATGAAGTGATATACTCCAGCGCCTCGGCCAGGTAAAAATCCTCGATAGTATCATAGAACTTCACCGTGAAGCCAGGCCGGCTCAGGCTCAGTAAATCATCGGCGGTCAGACGGGCCGCATCGTCCAGAATGGCGCGGTCCAGGGTGGTGTAATCCCACCACTCCGGGGCGACTTTGCTCATGGGTCTCATAGGTATTTCCTCTCAAGGTAGTAATGTTTGACGGTGAGGAAGGTTGGAAGGCTGGAAGATTGTATTTCCAACCTTCCAACCTTCCAGCCTTCCAACACGAAACTTCTACGGCAATAACCGTTTGGCCGGCGTCCGCGGCCAGACATCGGCGCTGCGGAAGCCTTCGGCGTAAGGAACGTTGCACTGAAACCCACGGGTGCGGGCGACCACGTCCATAAATTCCAGCGCATCAATGTTATCATGGTCTTTCAGCCAGGTCAGTTGGCTTTGGTGACAAGCCAACATCTGCCGTTTCAGGTCCATCGTGGCGGTAATGTCAACATACTCGTTGGGATGAAAGCCTTTGCCGGCAATGGTGTCCATGTAATAAATGGGGGGAACGACCGGGTGCGCGGGATGCTCCGTTTCGACATTGGGCAGGCTGGCGATGAAGCTGGTATCAAACACCAGGCTGCTGACCACCCGGTGGTCGGGGTGATAGTCGTCGGGGGCGTGGGTGATGAGCACATCGGGCCTGGCCCGGCGAATGGCGTCAACAAAGGCCAGCCGGGTTTCCCGGTCATTAAAGATCAGCTCATCGGGGAAGCCCAGCCAGATAAATTCCGCGCCGATGACTTCGGCGGCGGCCCGCGCTTCGCGTTCACGAATCTGGGCCAACTCCGGCGGCTTGATGACCATATGGCCCGCTGTGCCATCAGTGGCAACGGCCATCACCACCTCATGACCCTCTTGGGTGTAACGGGCCAGCGTGCCGGCGCAAAGAATCTCCAAATCGTCGGGGTGAGCGCCGATGGCTAAAATACGCATCCTTCACTCCTCGCTGAGTTAAGCAGCCCCATTTTACATCAACCAGTTTTAAGAAACAAGCCGGGCCAAGCATTGGGACTCCATTTTGGCTATTGTTTATTCCCCCTTTTTTGGTAAAATGGAAGGCAAAGGGGAAAGCAATGGCTAACGATTTGATCCTTATCGTGGACGACGAAGAAAACATTATCGAACTGGGCCGGCTCTACCTGGAAAACGAGGGCTATCAGGTCGAGGCGGCGAATGATGGCCTGACCGCTCTGCGCAAATTTGAAATGCTGAAACCGGCGCTGATTGTCCTCGATTTGATGCTGCCGGAACTGAACGGCTGGGACGTGTGCAAAAAGATCAGGGCGGTCAGCGAAACGCCGATCATTATGCTGACCGCCCGCACCGACGACGTGGATAAAATTGTCGGCCTGGAGTTGGGCGCAGACGATTACATGACCAAACCCTACAATCCCCGTGAGTTGGTAGCCCGCGTCAAAGCCGTGCTCCGGCGCGGCAAAGCAGCCGCTTCCCCGGCCAATGCCGCCCCGGCGGGACCCGTGCTGCAAGCCGGACCGCTTACCCTCGACCCGGCCCGGCGGGAGGCCCGGCTGAATAACCGGCTGCTCGACCTGCGCACCCAGGAATTTGATCTGCTGCAAACCTTTGTCGAAAACAAGGGGCTGGCCCTCAGCCGGGAGAAACTGCTGGAGTTGGCCTGGGGCTTTGATTTTTACGGCGAAACCCGCACCGTAGACGTGCATGTGGCCCATCTGCGCCACCGGCTGGGCGATGACTCCGCCGTCAAAATCGAGACGGTCTGGGGGGTGGGCTATAAACTGATTGTCGAGTAGAGAGGTCAGTGCTCAGATGTCAGTGATCAGTAATCAGAGAAAATATCTGGAGATTGCTCTCTGACTACTGATGACCGACCACTGATAACTGATTAGCGATTACTGCAATGACTCTTACCGCGCGTTTGCTTCTTTCCTACCTTATTATCATCTTTGTCAGCCTGACCCTGGCTTTTGGCACCTTGATTTTGGTGGCGCGGCCGGCGCAAAACCGGGTGGCCCGGCTGCGGCTAACGGCTGAGAGCCGCCAGGCGGCGAGTCTGGTCAACGGCCTGTATCGCCAGGGATTGTCAACCGAGGCTGTGCTGGCGCGGTTCACAGCGGCTGCCGCTGAGCAGGAGTCCCGCCTGCTTTTTTTGGATACTCAAGGCCAGGTGTTGGCCGACAGCCGGGGGATGTGGGTGGGGCAGCAGCTTCCCTTGTCCGCCGCTGCGGATGACCTTGCGTTATCACTGCGCGAGATTGAACCGCAAAGTTTTGTTGCTTCCAATGGAGATGAATTCTCCTACATTCCTATTCCGGTTGGGCCGACCGAAAATCGGGCGGGATATGTCGCTGCGGTAGGGCCGCGCTTGTCGGGGCTGCTGGGGGTGTTGGGTGAGTTGAGCCGGGGCTTTTTGCTCGCCGGGGTGGTGGCGCTGCTGGTCTCGCTGCTGATGGGGGTTTTTATCGCCCGTTCGATTGCCTTGCCCTTGCAGCACATGGCTACAGCAGCAGGTGTGGTCGCCGCCGGCGATTACGAACACCGGCTGCCGGAAACCGGCCCGCCGGAGGTCAGGCGGGTGGCCCACAGCTTCAACGTCATGGTCGGGCGGGTCGAAAGCAGCCAGCGGGCCATGCGCGACTTTGTGTCCAACGTCTCGCACGAATTAAAAACACCGCTGACTTCAATCCAGGGTTTTTCGCAGGCGATTATGGAAGGTGCTACTTATGATGAACCTGCCCGCAAACGGGCCGCCAGCATCATCCACCAGGAGGCCGGACGGATGGCCCGCCTGGTTGAAGATTTGCTTGATTTGGCCCGGATTGACTCCGGCCAGATTGTGATGAAAAAGGCGCAGTTAGACCTGGGCCAGATTTTGACCGGCACGGTCGAGCGCCTGCTGCCCCAGGCGGCTCAGCAGCAGGTTCGATTGATAAAAAAATGGAACATCTTGCCTCCGGTGGTGGGCGACGGCGACCGGCTGGCCCAGGTTTTTACCAATTTGTTAGACAATGCTGTGCGCCACACCCCGGCGGGAGGGCAGGTAACGATTACCGGCCAGGCCGCCAAAGGTCTGCCACGTCCCCGGCGAGTCCAGGCCGGCCAGGTGCAGCCCGACGCCACCACCGCCCTTTCGGAGCGGGGCGATTTTGTTGAGGTCAGCATCGCCGATAGCGGGCCGGGTATCCCCGCCCAGGATTTGGCCCGCATTTTCGAGCGATTTTACCAGGTGGACAAAAGCCGCAAGCGCGGCAAAGGCACCGGCCTTGGCCTGACCATTACCAAAGAGATTGTTGAGGCCCACGGCGGTTACATCCGGGCCGAGAGTACCGTTGGTGAGGGCACAAAATTCATCGTTTTTCTCCCCATCACCGAGGCGGATGTAGCCACGGTCATTTCACCGCGACGATAGAAAAATTTCCATCCAACAGTATTTGGTCTCGTCCCTTTAGCTGGCGGATAAGATTTCCTCAACCAACGCTTCCAGCGTCAGCGTTGAAGCCCGCTCTTGAGCGGCGGTCACTGCTTCCGGCGGTAGCCCAGTCTTATCCAGCCCGATCAGCAAAGCAGCGGCCCGGTCGTAGGTAGGGCTGGTGGTAGCAGGCCGCTCCCACCAGCAGCCCGGTTTGGGCGCCGCACGAGCCGGTGGCGCAGATCAGATAATCAAGCTGAAGGTTTTGCTCTACAAGCTGGGTCAACAGCTCCAACGAAGCGGCTACGTACCCGCTGCTGCCCAGGCTCGATGCTCCGCCCCGCCCAATCACATAAGGACGCCGGCCTTCCTGTCGTAGCCGCTCCGCCTCGGCTTCAATGCGCGCATCCAACTGCGCCCGATCCGGGTTATCGGTAAAAATAATCTCGGCCCCGAATAACTCATCCAACAGCAGGTTGCCCTGGGTCTCCGGCGGACGAGAGCCGTGCAAAACCGCCACCCCCTTCAGCCCCAACCGGGCGGCCACGGCCATCGTCGCCCGCACATGGTTGGATTGCGGTCCGGCCCCCGTCACCAGGGTATCAGCGCCCTGGGCCAGGGTGTCGGCAGCCAGAAATTCCAGCTTGCGGATTTTGTTGCCGCCCATCCCAAAGCCGGTCAAATCATCCCGTTTGAACCAGATCTGTGGGCCACCCAGCGCTATGCTCAAACGCTCGGCGTAATGCAGCGGCGTGGGCAGGGTGGCTAAAGGGACACGCGGCAGCGAGGCCAATTTCATAGCGCAGCTCCTGGCTCAGCTTCGTCTCTAGCCCGATCGGCCTCAGTCAGTTGGACGACCCGATCCACAAATTGAGGACACAGCCCCAACTGCCGTTCATAATCAAACAATGCTTCGATCTCCTGCGGGGACAGGTGGGCTGTAATCTGTTCATTTTCAAGGATGGCCTCTGGCAAAGGCCGGCCGGCCTCAAAAGCAGCCATGGCCGTCTCATAAACCAGGCGGTGCGCCGTTTGCTTGCCGACCTTTTGGGCCAGGGCCAGCATGACCCCTTCAGACAGAACATAGCCCTGGGTGGCTTCCAAATTCTGGCGCATGGCCTGTTTATCCACCTGAAGGTTGGCGCACATGATTTTCGCCAGGCGCAGCAGCGACCCGGTCATGGCGCAGGTAGGGCCGATCAATCCCCATTCGGCCTTCCAGGAGCGCCCGTCACGCTCGTGATCGTGGACCAGATTTTCGGCCAGACAGGCGGCATTGTGCCGGATGAGGCGGGCCAGGGTGCCCAGGTGTTCGGCAATTTCCGGGTTGCGTTTATGGGGCATGGTGATGCTGCCAACTGTACCACTGACAAAACCTTCCCGCACCTCGCCCAACTCCGGGCGCTGCAAATTGTAGATTTCGTGGCCGATTTTATCTATTGTGGCGGCGATCAAAGCCAGGAGATGGATAAACTCGGCCTGGGTATCGCGGGCGGTATTCCAGACAATATCGGGCGGGCGCAGGCCCAGTTTAGCAAAAAAGCGTTCCTGCAAGGCCAGGCCCTTCTCGCCAAAAGATGACAGCGATCCGACCCCGCCGGCCAATTGACCCTCACCCAGCCGCCGGCGCACCTCCTTCAATCGTTCAATGTGGCGGCGCAGTTCGCGCAGCCAGACGGCTACTTTAAATCCAAAGGTAATGGGTAAACCGGGCTGGCCGTGCGTCCGACCCGGCATGGGTGTATCGCGATGAGCCACCGCTAAGGCCAGCAGTGTACCTTCAAGATCGCGCAAATCCCGCCAGACAATGGCCCAAACTTTGAGCAGAGCCGTCGCCAGCCAGGTGTCGGTAATATCCTGCACGGTAGCCCCATAGTAGAGCCACTCTCCGGCAGCCGGCGAGGCCAACTTTTTCAACTCCCGGATCAAGCCCAGGGTCGAATGGCCGGTTTCCTGGTAGCCCTGGCGCAGCGCGGGCATGCTGAGCAATTCCACTCGACAGACCTGCCGAATTTCCGGCGCTACTTCTGCCGGAATGAGGCCAACTTCGGCCTGGGCTTCGGCCAGCGCAGCGATGACCTCTAGCCAGCCTTGGGTGCGGGGTACATCATCAAAAATGGCCTGCATTTCGTCAGTACTCCAGGCGCCGCTGTAAATTTCAGAATCAATCATGTGGATGGGCATCGGTTCACCTCTCTACTTGGGCTAAGGTGTGGGTTTGGGTCTATTCACGCCTATTATAAGCGCCGCCGTAAGCCGGGTCAACCGGCTTAGTCAGTCTCGGCCTCGCTGGTCGAAACCAGGGCTTTCAGGCCCGCTTCAACTTGGGCCAGAGTAGCGCCCCAGGGCACAATTACCCGGCAGCCTTCGATCTCGAACCCTTCTTCCAGCAAACAGCATTTCAGTAGAGTGGGTGTGCCGTCATCCTGGGTCAAGCGGCGGGGACACATCTCGATGCGGGGCGCGTCGTCGCCGTAAAAATGGCGGTGAATCTGGCGGCTGCGTTCGCAGGCAATCATGGTCCAATTGTGGCGGGGGGGATGCTCATCCAGAAAATAGGTCGGCGCGTCAAAATTCAGGCCCGAAGCGCGGCAGGGGATGAGGTAAGCTTCGGCGTCGGGGGTTTGATCGGCCAGATCGCGCAGGTCGAAATTGTGTAGAACCAATTGCAGCGGGGGCAGTGCCTCAGCATAGGTGAGAACCTGCTGGGCCAGCCCCAGCAGCTTGGGCGGGTTGGGTGGGGTAACTTCGACAACGCGGATGGGGAGCGGGTTGGGCCGGTGAATAAAGTTGACATGACCGTACATGCCGTGAACCACCAGAGTGGCTTCTGGCCCCAACCCCAAGGCCAGCGCTTTGGCAGCCAGAGCATTGGGGTTGCCGGGGTCTACCGTTTCATCCTCAAGCAAAACACAGGTATCGGGCAGGGCCAGCACTTCGACGGCGGTGATGGGGCTGAAGAGCGGCTCTTCACTTTCCCGGCTGACGGTGGCAATGGCGCAGATATTATCCTGCTCCAGCACCACGTAGCGAGTGCGGCGGTAAGAATCTCTGCCCAGCAGATGCATTCCAATGGCCTCGGCGGTCATGGGGCCGGTGTAGGGTTGGACGCTCACCTGGCGATAGGGTAACGGAACCAGGTTTTGAGGGGTAGTGGAAATTTTTTTAAGCGTTGCCATCGGCTACGGCCTCGACAGGAAATTCCTCTTGCAAGCGCTCAACCGCTTCGATGGGTATCGTCAGCCCGGCCTTGACGGCGTGTTGATGTAATGAGGCTAACATACTGCCGGGGTCCAGCAGGGCTTGCGCCGAGAACGGCATTTCGGCGGTAGAGGACAAGTCAGCGGGCCGCTTTGGAGCAGCAGCGGTAAATGGCTGCGGCTGCGCTCTGGTTTCGGCCAGGCGGGTGACGACCCCGTAGATCATATCGAGGCGCTGGTTCATTTGTTCAATTTCCTGCCGGAGTCGGGCCATCTCTGCGGCAAATTGAGTTAAAGTAACACTATCTTTCATCATAACTTCTCCTGTAGAAATGAGAGATTGGAGATTGTCAATCTCCAATCTCCAATCTTTCCCAGTTTTAATCAATACACCCCACGATTGAACTTAGGCGCGGGCAGGTATTCCCATTCTTCGCCGGCGCGATACTTGGCGGCGATGTCCACACACTTGGCGGCATATTCAAAGGCGTAGGGGATGCCGGGGCCACCCGGCACAAAACCGGCGGCAATCATCCCGACCGAAGCGGCCTCAAAAATTTCGGCGTCGGTCGCGCCGGCTTCGATGGCCGGGACAACGTGGATAATGCAGCGGGGGGAACAGTAAGCCACACCGGTTGACATGAACATCAACTCTTTAATTTTCTGGGGCAGGGCGCCGTTGCCAAAAATAACGGCATAGAAATCGGCAAAGGTTTGGCCGGCCGGCGGGGCAATCTGATTAACCGTAGCAAACATGCGCGGCAGAAAGCCCATTTTTTCTTTCATATAAGCGTTGGTTTCTTGAGGGGTCATTTTTTAAATTCTCCTTAATTAAGAATTGTGATTTTTGATAACTACTCACCCCTCATGTCATTTCGAGGCTGAAAGCCGAGAAATCTTTGAGACCGTTGTCTGCAAACCGCGGATTAGAAGATTTCTCGCTCCTAACGTCGCTCGAAATGACATGGCTGAGTAGTTACAATTTTTGATGGTTATAAAAGAAGTTTGGCTAACTCGGTGGAGGTTGAGGCGATATTCGCCCACCCTCCGGCATTACGATTGGCTTATTTGATTTCGATAATGCTCCTCCTTTCCTGTTTGACTGCCGGGGGTGAGGCTGTTACTTGACAGGGTGGCCGGCAATCAAATCTGTTTTTTATGTTGCTAAGCCCAGTATATTTCTCAGCCGTACCGCAGACGCACCGAAAAACGCACCATTATTGCTCTATCGGCTGAATTTCTAGCCGGCGTACTCCACTGCTGGCCGCGCCGTCAGGTCCATTTGCAGTAAGACCGGCTGAGGCGCAAAATGGCGGAAGGTTTCAAAGCGCAGGCCGCAGCGCATGGCTTCCAGGCCCAACACATCGTTGGGTTTAACATTACCCAGGTTGACGTTTGGCCCGCCGCGTAAAATCAAGGCTGACTGCTGGCTGGGCAGCGGCGCTTCCCACATAACCTCATGCTGTTTATCTCCCAGATGTTTGATGATAGCCTCCATCTCACCTGCGCGCAGCCGCCCTTCTGCATCATAGATGCCGATGCCCCGGCCGGCCTCACGGGCTTCGACGATGACCTTCTCCGCGCCCAAGGCCAAGTCGTCGGTTATTTGCTCGACCATCTCTGCCGGGGGGATGGATAAGGTAGGGTCTTTTTTGCCTACTTCGGTAATCACTTTTAGCCCGGCATCGAGGGCTTGCTTGATACAGTCTTGGCGTACCGGCCGAGGAATGGAGATGCTGCCGTCCGAAATCTCCAGGGCGGTAAAGCCCAGCGCTTTGGCCCGGCGGACAAATTGAGGATAAACGCCCTGAAACAGGGCTACTTCCATGAGGGTGCCGCCGGGGTAGATGTCTATTGCGTGCGCCCGCACCAGTTCGATTTTACGGCGCAGCAGCGTCTCATCCACCAGAACACTGGTGCCAAAGCTGAGCTTGATATAGTCAATATAATCGCCGCTCAAGGCCAGCAGGTCCTGCATTTCGTTGAGACCCTGACAGCGGTCAAGGATCATGGTCAGCCCTTGCTGCCGGGGTTTAGCCGTAATCCGGCCAGGGGCTATTGGATAGATCAGATTGCCCCATGCTTTTGTTTTCATCAAAGCCTCCAAAAATAGTAGACGGTAGACAGTAGACAGCGCCCTCCGGCGTACCCGAAAGGGTATAGACAGGGGTTCTATATTGGACACTATCAGAATTAAGCCCAGCCATGTCATTTCGAGCGACGAAGGAGCGAGAAATCTACATCCCTGCTACCCTATTACCATCGGCGCAATTGAAGCCACAGCGGGTTGGCGCAAGAGTGCTGTCGAATCAACCCGTTCCGTCACAATCGTTGCCGGCCAGCGCAGGTCATCGTTAGTGATTAGTTGCCAGACTGTGTCGGTGGCCCGGCGCAGGCGCTGCTGAAAGGTTTGGGCCAGGCCGTGCAAATTGCCCCGCTGACGCTGCTCAACCAGGCAGTCGGCCAGCCCTTCCAACCCCAGCAGGGCTGAGGTCATGCCCTGGGCATGGACCGGGCTGACGGCGCAGACGGCATCACCGGCTACCAGAAAGCCTTCCAGGTAGCGGGGCAGCGCCTCGTAATGACGCAGCCGGTTTTCCGTGTTCCGAAAGCCATATATTTTAGAGAGCGGTTCCGCCGCCTGTATGGTTTCAATCATTCGTGGACTGGGCAGGCTGCGGGCAAAGGCCATGAAGCCTTCTTCATCGGTGGGCGGAAAGTCGCGCGACATGCCGATCAAGGTCACGTACCAGCGGTTGCCCTCGATGGGCGAAATCAGGCCGCCCCGCGTGCCGTCGGGGGGGGTGCGCCGGACGCGCAGCAACTGCCAGTTCTGGTCAAAATTAGTCGAGCGGCGGTAGATGCGGGTGGTGTAGCCGGTAAAGGGGTTAATAATGGTTTCCCGAGGCGGGGTATAGCCCAACTCGGCCAGCCATTGCGGCGCGCGTGAGCTTCGCCCGCTGGCATCCACTACCAGATCGGCCAACAGCCTAGCCTCGGCGGAATCACCCCGGCGGCGCAAACGGACTCCGGCGACGTGCCGGCGGCGCGGGTCAACATCCAGGTGTAAAACCTCATGTCCTTGCAGAAGGCGCACGCCTGGCCGGGCGGTCACTCGCCGGTAGACAGCAGCTTCCAATAAGGGTCGGCTGCAACTCAGACAGGTCAGATCATCGTGCCAGGCCCCGTCGAGAAAGAAGGTGGTTTCCGGGCCGCTGTTGATCAACGTAGCCCCGGCAGCCAGGAGGGCCGTGTTTAACCCTGGAAAGAGTTGTTCCAGGATAGCCTGGCCCGGCGGCAGTAATAAGTGGGCGTGCCGGCCCTGGGGCGCGCCCCGGCGAAAGTCGGGCGTGACCGGTAAGCGGTCCCGCTCAATAACGGTGACACGGGCAAAATGATCGCTCAGAACGCGAGCCGCAGCCAGTCCGGCAATGCTGCTGCCGATAACGATGGCGTGATTAAAAACAGCCGGATTGTTACGCGGGGTAATTGATGCTTGTGGCGTATTCATAGATTTATCTCGTTTTAGCGTAACTGCTCAGCCGTGTCATTTCGACCGCAGGGAGAAATCCCCGATACCTTACTTTTATACGTTGTACCCTGGGGATTTCTCGACCTTCGGTCTCGAAATGACATGAGGCTGAGTCGTTTTGTGGAATCACCCGTTCTTTATCGGTTAAATTTAAAACCCACCCCGGCAACATACCAGTAGGGCTGGGACTGGATCACCCCATGCTGCTCAAATTGGCGTACCAAGTTGAGCGTGGTGAGCCGGTGTTGCAATCTGGTCTGTTCAGCAATCAAGGAGGTGATGGCGTTTTTTACGCCCTCGTATTCGGCCTGGATGTTTTGGATAGTGTTAGTCATTGTTTAGGTCCTTTCTTTTTATAAATAACTGAAATTTGAATGAACATCAGTTGATGTTATGTCTTCACTATACCCGGCCAACGTACCGCAAACGCTGCGATAAACGCACCAAAAAGCGTTCCACAAAGCAATTTGGTTGAAATTTTTATTACTGCTATAATTTGGCCTCCCTATAGGAATCATACCGATGGCAGGCTTAAAAATAATTAAAAATCTCTGCACCTCTGCTCGCTGCGCAGTTTGTGGTGAAAAAGTGTCAATCTAACTTCACAAGTTTTTGAACCATGCCAAAAGGATATAAATCAAGTTTCGGAGATAGAGTATGGCTGTAATTAAACATAATCCTGAAAAAATGTACCCTCAGTATCAGAGTTATAGTCATGCCGTTGAAATTAGGAGCGATTCTCGCTTATTGATAATTAGTGGCCTCAACGGTTATCTGCCAGATGGTCAATCTATGCCAGACACCTTCGAAGAACAAGGTGAAATAATCTGGCAATATCTGGGGATAATCTTGGCCTCCGCTCAAATGAGCTACCAGAACCTGATCTCCATAAGAACCTATTTGGCAAGCCCCGAATTTGATGAAGCCAATGTGAGGTTAAGGAGAAAGTATTTAGGGGCCCATGAACCAGCTTCAACGGTTGTCTGTTGTCAACTGCTTGATAAGAGATGGAAATTAGAAATAGAAGCAATGGCAGCGGCATAGATTAGGAACAAGCAAGCCGAGTGATTTGGGTCAGGCAATATACCAGACGGGCTGGGGCACGATCACGCCGTTTCCCAAATCACAACGTTGCGCCCGTCTGCATCCCCAGCGCCTGTTTCTGAGCCATGGCCGCCTTCCTGGCTTGTTCCCATTCCCGGCGGCGTCGTTTTGAGCCAGCGCTCCAGGCATATTCAACCGGCGCTTCCCCCTGGTAGAACAATTTGGCCATTATGAACCGATTAATATCCAATGCCGTCCAGCACCAGAAGGTAAAACTACTGGTAATTGCGGTCATCAGGATCCACAAACCGACATCTACCACGCCGCCGCCGGCCCGAGCCAGGCGGATGTAGAGCAGATAAACACCCCACAGCAACAGAGCCGCCAGAGGCGCCAGGGTCGTTATCACGCCCAGGCCCAGCCAAAACTGGTTGACCTCATTCGGCTTAACCGGCGTACCGGCCAGCAGGCCGATGGCCAGCCCGCCCAGCGCCGCCAGCCCACCGAGTTCAAGGGCCTCGATGGCGTACAAATTGCGCCGGATGCGCTCTGCTAAAGGAAGGGTGCTTTCGTTTTTCACTTTTTATTCCTCCGTGTTAATGATTAAAGGTGATTTATTAAGCAACTATGATTAGCGCACGACGATGGGCAGGTAGACCGGGTAACCATTGGAAGGCGGTGGTGGAGTGGGCGGGGGCGTGTTAGCCGCCGTCGTCTCGAACCGGGCCAGGGCGATATTCTTATCGCTGTCGTAGAACTGCGAGCCGGCCAGGATGAACTTGTTCTTGTCCGCGTTGCTGAACTGGATGCCGTAGGCGCAGTCGGACCCACCCACAAAGTCAGTCTGGAACAGGAGCGGCGGCGTGTTGACATCGCTGGCGCTGACCTGGGCGGCGGCAAAGTGCGAGCCGGAACAACCGGCGGCGACGAGCTGGTTGTCCTCGCGCAGGACCAGGGCATAGGCCGAATCGGAGCCGCCCAAATTGACAAAGCGCTTGCCTTCGGGCCAGTGGTCAGGCCAGTAGTCACAGCTTTCGCCAGGCGGGCAGACGGCCAGGAGGCCCTCAGGGGTGTACTGGGCCAGGGCCATATCCGTGCCATTTTGCACGCGGTACCCTGCCGCGTAAATCCAGCCGTTGGGGGCCAGCGCCAGGGCGTGGATACCACTGTTGCCGCCCAGGTCGGTGATCGTTAGGCCGTTCGCGCCAAAGTCGGGATCGCGCGAGCCATTTTCCAGCAACCGGACGATGGCAAAATCATTGTTGGCGTGTCCGGCTATGACGATCTTGCCGTCGGGCTGGACGAGGACCGCGTGGGCGGTGTCGGGACCGCCGGTGAGATTCAGATAGAACAGCCCATCGTTGTTGGGGCCGAAGCTGGGGTCCAAGGCCCCAGTGGTGGTCAGGCGGGCCACGCCCCAGACGTTGTCGGTGCCATCCCAGACGCTGCCCGCCACGACGATCTTGCCATCCGGGGCCAAGGCCAGGGCCGTGCCGTAGTCGTCGCCGTTGCCAGGGAAACCCACCGGCCTGAAACCACCCAAACCGAAGCTGTTGTCGGGGGCGCCGTTGCCGTGCCAGCGGGCGACCAGGAATTCGGCGCTAAAGTTACTGCCAATATCGCTGTAGCCGGCCATGACGATCTTACCGTCGGGCTGGACGGCGATGGCCCGGGCGCCTCTGAAATCGGGCTGGCTGAAGAGGTAGGGGGGGTAGATGGTGCCCAGATTGCCGAAGCCGGTATCCACCCGGCCATCGGGGTGGAAGCGGGTGACGAAGGCGTTACTGCGAGAACTGAGGGGGATGAAGCCCTCCCCGGCCACCAGGAATGAGCCATTGGGCTGGACGGCCAGGGCGTAGGCCGATTCATGGTAACCGGAGGAAAGGCTGTGCGTTTGCCGGCCGCCCGTATCGAACGTCGTCCCATCCGGCCACAGCCGCACCAGGATCAACCTTGAGTTGGTGCCACCCAAGTTATAACCAAAACCGAGGATGCGGCCATCGGGCAGCAGGGCCAGGTCGGTGCCAAACTCCTGAGAGCCGCCAAAATCCTGCCAGCGGATGCCATCTTCATCAAAGGTTGGGTCGGGGTCGCCGTTGGGGAGCAGGCGATGAAAGGCAAAGTCACGGACATTCGAAGAAGGGTGATAGCCCAGGGCTAGCAGCTTGCCGTCGGGTTGGAGCGCGAGGGCCGACAGAGGATCACCCGGGATGGTGAGCTTGCCGCCGGAGCCGAACGTGCCGTCGAGAGCGCCGTTCGGCAGATAACGTGCCAGGTGTCCAGCATAGGGAAAATCGGGATTATGGCTTTCGCCAAGCACGACAATTTTGCCGTCGGGCTGGAGCGCCACATCCCGGGCGATTTCTGAGTACTCTCCAAAGTCGGTGGTCAACTTGCCATTGCCGTCGAAACTATTGTCCAGCGAGCCGTTGCTCCCCAGGCGAGCGAGGGCAAAGTAACGATCGCTGTCGAATAGTCCGGCATCGTGCATCCAGCCCGCTAGAACGAGTTTCCCGTCACTCTGCAGCGCCATGTTCTGACATCCTGCAGAGTTGTCAGTAAATTCAACCGTCGTCTTGCCGTCGTCGCTAAAGCTGTTGTCAGGGGCGCCATCGGGTTGGTAACGCGCGACTGCGAAATTTAAGCTGAAACTTGTACCGCTACCGAATTGCGCCACTCCACAAGCGACGATCCTGCCATCAGGTTGGATCAAAACCGCGAAAGCGTTATCTGGATTACCACTGATATTGGTGGTGACGATGCCCCCCCCATCTCCAAAGAAGGGGTCCAGTTCACCCGACGCGGTCAGCCGCACCAGCAGAAAATCGGAATTATCGTCCAGGCCATTTAATTTCGTTCGCCCGGCCACGACGATGCTCCCATCCGCCTGCAGGGTCACATCGGACGGAATCAGTTCGATGCCCTCCGGGTCCGGAATCACGGCTCTGCCATCCCCGCCGCCGAACGCCGGATCCCGCCGGCCGTTGGGCAGATAACGGAAGACGATTAGCTGGTTTGCGCCATTCCGGCCTGCCGTCACAATCTTGCCGTCCGGCTGCAGCGCCATGGTGTTTGTGGTATCGTAACCAGAATTGTACACAAACATCCCTGTTTCGCTGACGATGCCATCGTCGGTGAAGCCGGCGAAGGTGGTATCCAGGTCGCCGGGGGCGGCCTGGGCGGCCGGGAAGGACCCGCAGATGAGGGCCAGCAGGGCCACCATGAGTAGACTGCGTAACAATTGTTTTAACATGATTTCACCTCTTTCTATTTTTGGATCATTTGAAAAGCGTGTCAGTCCGTTGGAACAGCCCGGCTATGGGCGTGGCTAAGACGCCGGTAGCGGTTCTCGTTCAGCTCTGTATTGAGGGCGATAACCAGCTCGCGCAAATTGGCAAACTCGCGGCGCTGGCCGCTGGCCGGGTTTTCCAGGCTAAAGCGCCACAAACCTGTGGGGGCCGCCGTTCCGGTCTCTTCCCAGCAATGGAGCAGGTAGACCTGATATGCTAATAGTTTCTGTTGGGCCATAGGTTTTGTCTCCGTTCCGTTTATTTCAGCCGCCAGTCAGCGGCTGTTGATCGGTTGAGATTATGCTTTCACGATACCCGGCCAACGCACCGCAACCGCTGCGGCCAGCGCACCAAAAACGCTCCACAAAGCAATTTGGTTGAATATTTTATTGTTGGTATAATTTGACCCCCCAAGAGGAGTCGTACCGATGGCTGGCTTGAAACTCTTTTTATTTGGCCCACCTCGGGTCGAGCTTGATGGTGCGCCGGTTGACATCCAGCGCCGTAAGGCGCTGGCCCTGCTGGCCTACCTGGCCGTCAGCGGTCAAGCCCACAGCCGCGATAGCCTGGCGACCTTGTTTTGGCCGGAACTGGATCAGCAGCGGGGTCGAGCCTATTTGCGGCGCGATTTGGCCGCGCTCAACACCAGCCTGCCCGGCGCCTGGTTCAACGCCGATCGGGAAACGGTTGAGCTGAACCGGGAGGCCGGCCTCTGGTTGGATATTGAGCATTTCCAGGGCCTCCTGGCCGCCTGCCGGAAGCACGACCATGCCCCCAAAAATGTCTGCGCCGAGTGTGTCCCGCGGCTGACCGAAGCCGCAGCCCTCTATACCGGCGACTTTCTGGCCGGTTTTACCCTGCGCGACAGCCCCGAATTTGATGATTGGCAGTTTTTTCAAACCGAAAGCCTGCGCCAGGAATTGGCAACGGTTCTGGATCGGCTGGTACAGGGGTTGAACAGCCAGGGCCAGGCTGAGGCCGCCGTTCCCCACGCCCGGCGCTGGGTGGCCCTCGACCCGCTGCACGAACCGGCCCAGCGCTGGTTAATCCAGGTGTATGACCAGGCCGGGCAGCCGGTCGCCGGGCTGCGGCAGTATGAAGAGTATGTCAAGCTGTTGGAGGAAGAACTGGGCTTACCGCCCGAAGAGGAAACGGCGACGCTGTACGAAGCCATCAAGGCCAAACGTATTTTTGCCCCCTTCATCAAAGCAGAAGAGCAGCGGAGCAAAAGAGCGGCGGAAAGAAAAAAGGCCGAGGCGCAGAAATGGCCAGGTGGGCCACCCGCAGCACCTCCAACTCCTGTTGTTGTACCGACCCTATCAAGGGAAGAGCTGGTCTCAATCGAACCTGAAAGTCCCGGTACTATCGCCGAACCGGCCTTACCGGCGCAGCAAATCCACTCCTGTCGCGCCGCCGACGGGGTGCGACTGGCCTATGCCACCATAGGTCACGGGCCGCCCCTGGTCAAAACGGCCAACTGGCTCTGCCACCTGGAATACGAGTGGCAAAGCCCGGTCTGGCGGCATTGGCTGGAAGGGCTGGCCCGGCAGCACACCCTCATCCGTTACGACAAGCGAGGCTGCGGCCTCTCGGATCGGGATGTCACGGACTTTGCCCTGCCCGCTCAGGTGGCAGACCTGGAAACAGTGGTAGACGCGCTGGGGCTAACCCGCTTCCCTCTGCTCGGCCTCTCCGGGGGCGGTCCGGTGGCCCTGGCTTACGCCGTGCGCCATCCTGAGCAGGTCAGCCACCTCATCTTGTATGGCAGCTACATGCGCGGCCGGCTGAAGCGCAGCCAGACGATGGAGCAGCTTGAAGAAGCCCAAATGCTGCTCAAAGTGATGGAACTGGGCTGGGGTAAGGCTAATCCGGCCTTCCGCCAGGTCTACACCGGTCTTTTTATCCCGGAAGGAACCGCCGAGCAGGTACGCTGGTTTAACGATCTACAGCGGATATCCACCTCGCCGGAGATAGCCGTGCGTATGGCCATTGCTTCCTTCTCAGTAGACGTGAGCGACCTGGCCCCGCAAGTAACCGCGCCGACGCTGGTACTCCACGCCCGCGACGACGCCGTGACGCCCCTGGCCCAGAGCCAGCACCTGGCCGACCTGATTCCGGGGGCGCGGTTGGTGATCCTTGAGAGCAAAAACCATATCTTGCTGGAACACGAGCCGGCCTGGCCGCAGTTTTTGGACGAAGTGTATCAATTTCTGGGGGTCGAACTGGGGAAACAACCTGAACCCAAAAAGCCAATTTTCAGCACCCCGACCCCCACCCCGACCTCACCGCCGGCCCCGTTATTTGTGGCCCGCCAGCAAGAATTGACCCGGCTCGATGCTTTTCTGGAAGCCGCCTTGCGGGGTGAGAGCCGAGTTGTGTTTGTCACCGGCGAAGCGGGTCAGGGTAAGTCGGCCCTGCTCCAGGCCTTCGCTCGCCGCGCCCAGATGGCCCAGCCCAACCTCATCGTTGCCGGCGGCGCCTGTAACGCTTATACCGGCATCGGCGACCCCTATCTACCCTTCCGGGAAATTTTGGAACTGCTGACCGGCGTGGTAGAGGCTCAAGCCGCCGGGATGCTGCCAGAGGGGCAGGCTGAGCGGCTGCGCCCCCTTTTGCCCCAGCATCTTCAAACATTGGTGGACGAAGGGCCGGACCTGCTCGATACCTTTGTCCAGGCCAAAGCCCTGTTGAGTCGGGCCACCGCTTTTGCGCCCAAAGGGGCCTCCTGGCTGGCTGAATTGCAAGCGTGGATCAACCGTAAATTGAAAGAGTCCGATGGGGTAGGGGTCCAGCAAGGAGCGCTCTTTGAGCAGTATACGCGAGTGATGCAGGCGCTCTCGCGCCAAACCCCTCTGCTACTCTTGTTGGATGATTTACAGTGGGCCGACACCGGCTCAACCAACCTGCTGTTTCACCTGGGCCGGCGGCTGGCCGGCCATCGCGTCCTGATCGCCGGCGCTTATCGCCCGGCCAATGTGGCCCTGGGGCGGGATGGTGAGCCTCACCCGTTAGCGTTTGTGGTCAATGAGTTTCAGCGCCAATTTGGCGATATCAGCCTCAACCTGGCTCAGGCTGAAGGCGAGGGGTTTGTCAACGCCTTGTTGGATAGCGAGCCGAACCAGTTAAGCGACTCCTTCCGGGCGGCCTTGTTTCGGCTAACCGAGGGGCATCCTTTATTTACCCTTGAGCTGCTGCGCGGTATGCAAGAACGGGGCGACCTGGTCAAAGATGAGTCCGGCCGGTGGGTGGAACAACCGCAATTGGATTGGACCGCGCTGCCCCCGCGGGTTGAGGGGGCCATTGGGACGCGCATCAGCCGCCTGGAGCCGGCCCTGCAAAACCTGCTGCAAATTGCCAGCATTGAGGGGGAAACCTTCACTGCCGAAGTCGTGGCGCAGATTTTGCAACTCGATACCCCTACCGTAATCCATCAGCTAAGCCGAGTCTTGGATCGCATCCACCTGCTGGTGCAAGCAGAGGGGATCAAACACGAGGGTGAGTTGCGGCTGTCGCGCTATCGCTTCCGGCACATTCTCATCCAGCGCTATCTCTATCAGAATTTGGACAATATCGAGCGGGTGCATCACCATGAGGCTGTAGGCCGGGTGCTTGAGACTTTATACGGCCAGCAGACGGACCAAGTTGTTGTTCAGTTGGCCCATCATTATAAAGCCGCGAACCTGCCGGAGCAGGCCCGCCTCTATTTACAGCAGGCCGGCGACCAGGCGCGATATGCCGCCGCCCTGGCCGAAGCCAGTCGTTACTACCAGGCGGCGCTGGCCCTGTGGCCTGAAACGGCCCAGGCCGAACGAGCCGGGTTACTTCGCAAGCTGGGTGAATGTCAGTGGATGCTAGGGCAGCTTCAGGATGCCTTGACCAACCTTGAAGCTTGCTATGCTCTCAATCAGGCGTTTAACCATCCGCAGGAAGCGGGCATAATTCAGCTTTTGATTGGCCGCCTGTACTGGGAGCAGGGTAAGCGCCAGGAGTCGCTGCATTATCATCACCAGGCTTTGGCAATTTTAGAAGAACTCCCGGAGAGCGTTGAGTTGGCTCGCGCCTTTAGCGCCATGTCGCAATTGCATATGTTGGCCGCAGAATACGACCAGGCCATCACCTGGGGCGAGCGGGCGCTGGAACTGGCCAACCGTTTAGGGGCGAACACAGTAACGGCGCATACGATGGCGAATTTAGGCGATACCTATTTTTATACCGGAGAACAGGAGCGTGGCTTAGCCCTGATCCGCGATGGTCTACAACTGGCGCTCTCCCTGGGTTTACCCCATGACGCCTGTCGAACTTACTTGATCCTGGGTGAAGCTCTGTCCAGCGCTGGGCGCTATGCAGAGGCGCAAACCACCTTCACCGCATTAGAAAGTTATGCCGGCCGGGTGGGAGCATCCCTGTTTGCCGGAAGCGCCATCGTTGAAAATACGAAAATCTTATGGCTAACCGGCAAGTGGCAGGCCGCCCTCTCCAACCATCAAAAGATCCTGGCTTGGGATAGACAGGGCCAATCGTTGAGCTATCTGCAGGTGCTCTCCGGTAATCTGTTTGGGCAAATTTACAATGATTTAGGGCAAGCCGAGCGGGCCTGGCAGGTTTTACAAGAAACAGCGGCTCAGGCGCAAGGGCAGGATGAACTCCAAGCCATGGGACCTCACCTGGCCCAGTCAGCCCGTGCCCTGGCTGGAATGGGCCGGACCTCTGAGGCCAGGACCCATCTGCACCGGTTTCTGGCCCTCATTCAACATCACCGTTACGACCACGTGACCAGCATCATGCCGCTGCTACTTAGTTGTCATTGGTTTGCCGCCCAGGCCGCCGCTGGGGGATCGCTTGATGAGGCCAAAACAAGCTTACAGTTTTTAGAACGCCTCTTCAACCAAACGAAAGGCACGGTGGCTGAAGTAGCGCTCTACGAAGGCAGAGGAATTGTGGCCCTGGCCGAGACCAAGCCTGAAGAAGCGGCAAGGCATTTTCAAAATGCCTCCGCTGGCTGGCAAAAATTGGGCCGCCCTTATGACCATGCGCGGGCGCTGTATGGGCTGGCCCAATCCCTCATCTATAGCAACGATACAGTCCAGGCGGGTGCAGCCGTGGCTCAAGGGCTGGAAATCATCGCAACTCTGGCCGGTGAACTGGACGAGGCCGCTACAAAAGCTGCATTCTTCAATTCGCACTTGGTACAGCCATTGTATCAAGCCGGTTCTGTTTTGGGAATACCTCCATCCGGCTAATTGAACAAATCCTTATTCAACCTGCGCAGAAAATCAGTTGCGACGGGCATGAGCTGGGCCACGTGCCGCTCCTTCATTTCCAGGTTGGACCAGGTAAATTGTTCGGCCCAGACTTGGGCTAACTCGAAGGGGGTGGGCAAGACCTTGTACTTCAAATAGCGGGTCAGGACAGGAAAAGCCTGCTGATTGAGAAAATGCTCGTCAAAGAGATAGTTTGTCCACTCTGGGTATGCTGCGGCAAAAGAGGGATAGCTGCGGGCAATGGCCTGTTCGTGATAGCTTTCTTCCCCTAGCGATAGAGCGGATAGCCCGTCCGGCCAATAATTTCTGCCGAAGCACCCATCTGGCGAGTTGAGCCAGATTGAGCCTGAACGTTGCTATTCGCGCCGCTCAAGAGGCGAAGCCATTGTTTCCGGTTCCAGCCGGTCTGTGGTTTATGGCTGGAACTGCGCCCTGCGGTAAACAGGGTGCTGGCGACTAACCCTAAGAGGGCGATCCCGATGAATAGATTACGTTTAATGGTCATTTTTTATCTCCTTTCACCATAAAATAAATTGGTTTGCATATTGGTTAATGTTGTTCTCACTTTACCAGGCGGGCGCACCAGGAACGTGGCCCAGAGCGCACCAGAAAACGCTCCACCAAAGAGGTTCACCATCTTGGTGGAACAGGTAGGCTATATATGCATTGTTGTTTCAACAGGAGTAACTGTGTCAATCTCGGTCACCAAAGCGTCAATAAACTCCTGCCCCCACACACGGGCCACCGAAACCCGGTGATGCCCGTCGCTGACAAAGTACATCTCACCGATCTTGAGCAGTTCTACCGGCGGCAGAGCCACCTCGCCGTAGTAGGCCCGGTCAATACTGAGCCAGCGATCTCTGGTCCGAATTTGGCGGGGGTAGAAAGCCCGGTCAAAGTCGAGGTAACGGTTCACACTCCCTACAATTTTGCCCAGCGGCACGGTCTGGAAGCCGCGGGAGTGCTGCCCCTTGAATAGTAATTGTTGGCGCACCTGTTCAAAAGGTAGTAGGGTGTTGCTTTTTCGGGTCAGCCAGCTCAACCAATCGCGCCACGCGGCCCGGCGGGTGGCCTGGGTAAAATCATGCAAGGCCAATTGGTGAAATGTGCTCAGCCCCGGTTGCGCTAAGTTTTTAGCGAGTAGCATCGGAAAATACCTCCTTTCTTAAGTTAGCCGATTATTTGCTGAACCAGCACCAGCGCCCCCAGGATCAGGCTGCCCCAGCCCACCAAGCGCCGGTAGCCGGGCGACCCCTCTGCAGCCGGGGGATCATCCCGGTGGTAGCGCCAATAGCGTTCAAATTCGGCTTCTATTTCAGCGTGTTGATACTTTGCCAGGCGATAAATAGTGAAAGGGTGCATCTTAAATTAACCTCCAGAATTGCTGCGTTACACATGATGCGTCAGGAGTCCGGAGTAAGATGGTCACGTATCACGCATCACTGTTTTGAATAATCATTTTCTGGTTCTACTATACCCCCTAAACGCACCGCTAACGTGGCGCTAAACGCACCAGAAAGCGCACCGGCAAAGGGTTTTGGTTGATTGGGTCAGAATTTGGTATAATGAGCGCGGAGGTGGGCAACCTGGCAAATCAGTCCGCTCTCGCTCTTTGAACCCGGCGACCCGACCGCTTTGGCCGAGGCGATCTATCTCCACTTTGTGGATGCGCGTTATTCAAAACAGCGGATGGCGGACAAACCTGGGTACGTCTTAGTCTGCCTATAGGTGAGCCGGTCTACTTTGTGACGCCTGAACTGGGCTGAACTGCCGGCGGACCAGCGGGCGATCAGCTCTATCGAACTGAGGATGGGGGGCAATCCTGGCAGGTCCAATTGCTGGGACCGGGTTTGCTTTACCGGTTGCCCATCTTCACCAACAACCGCAATGGTATTCTGCCGGTAATCGAGGCCAACCCGGTCAATGCGCGTGTAGAAGTCTATATCACCGATAACGGGGGGGGGAACGCTGGACCGGTGGCCATAATGAAAGCTGGGGTGGTGTAATCTTGAATATTGACAGTGATGTGATTAAAGGCGTGGTGGCTTTGCTCCACCAAGAAAAAACCTATTTACCCCTCATCAAACGCGAAGCCGAAGCCTCTCCCCCCACCGAGTAGTTAGGCACTTAGGCTTTCACATCGACAAAAAATTGTCGATAGTTTAACAATTTTATACGGCCACCCCCAGAGCAAGGAACAAGTCACGCATGGCGACATGAATGGTTTGATAGAGGGTGTCAAGGACG
>Ga0209172_10000387_pt1 | contig 123220 bp, 112 predicted proteins | sample LarsenN4metaG_FD_184113 | JGI IMG/M metagenome (GOLD analysis project Ga0209172, IMG submission 184113) | Hot spring sediment bacterial and archeal communities from British Columbia, Canada, to study Microbial Dark Matter (Phase II) - Larsen... ... | reverse complement strand
GGGGTGAAGAAAGTATGTTTATAAACCAACTTTGTGTCAACTGTCCCGTAGGGACCTTATTTTCTGGGCGTAGTCCCAGAAAATGGCTAGTGCCTTAGCGATTGAATCTTTGCCCATTGAGCAAGAAAATCTCACGCAAAGTCGCCAAGAACGCCAAGAAAAAATTATTAAAAATCTTTGCGTCTTTGCGTCTTGGCGAGAGAGCTGTTTTTGGCTCTGGCTTGTCCAGGTTAGGATTATAGGTCAGGTTAAGATGTTGTCAATGTGGCTGGAAAGCAAAGAACAGGTCGATGCCCATCAGCCGACTACGGCTGCAAGCGGCTGATACCGTGCGTAGTTCCGGCCCAGATAGAGCCATCGGGGCCAACGGCAATGGCCCAGATGCCGGCGTCTACCAAGCCACCGGCGACGGTATAGATTTGCCAGGTATGGTCATCTTTCAAGCGGGCCAGGCCGTGGTCCATCACCCCTGCCCAGGGGCGGCCGGTGGAATCAAGAGCGACGGCATAGATGGTATTTCCCGGCAGGCCCTCGGCCTGGGTGTAAGCAGTCCACTGCCGGCCGTCATACCGGCTTAACCCGGCCTGAGTGGCAAACCAGACCGGCCCGGCCGGGTCAACGGCGATGTCGAGTGCGCCCGTATCCACCGGCCCATCGGCCCGGCTAAAATGCTGCCACCGTTGACCGTCAAAATGGTCCAACAGACCGCGCCAGGTGCCGACCCAGACCGCGCCGGTAGTATCTACGGCTATTGAGCGGGTATGGTTGCTGCTCAAGCCATTCTCGACGGTATAAGTAGTCCAGGTCTGGCCGTCAAACATGCTGACCCCAAAGGTTAAGGTGGCCGCCCAGACCCGGCCAGCCTGGTCAACGGCCACGTCCTTGACCATATCATCTACCAGGCCGTCGGCTTCAGTGTAACTGGCCCACTGCTGTCCATCGAAGTGACTCAACCCACCGCTGGTAGCCAGCCACACGCCGCCGGCCGGGTCAAAGTCAATGGCGTGAACTTCGTTGCCGGCCAGGCCATCGGCCACCGTATAACTGCGCCAGGCTGTGCCATCGAACACGCTCAGGCCGCGCATGGTCCCGGCCCACACCTGCCCTGTAGGGTCAATAGCCAGGTCATAAACCAAATCATCGGCCAGGCCGTTGGCGGTAGTGTAGGTGGTAAATGTGCCCGGCCCACTATTGTCCGAGCTATCCGAGGCAACGGCCAGCGGTTGGCCCAAAATGCTCAGGCCATGCGCCGTACCCAGCCAGACCCGCCCGGCCGGGTCAAAGCTGATAGCCCTCACCCGGTTATCGGCCAGGCCGTCGGCGACGGTATAGGTGGTAAAGCCGGTTCCATCAAACACACTGACCCCGTCATCAGTACCAATCCACACCCGACCTGTCGCCTCTACAGCCAGGGCATTAACCCGGCTCTGGGCCAGACCGTTGGCCTGACTGTAAGTGTGCCAAACCGCGCCATCAAACATGCTCAAGCCATGGCTACCCGCAGCGCTATACAGGGGTGGGCTGCCACTGCCGGCCCAGACCTGACCGGCCTGATCCACCGCCAGGGCGTTGATGTAATTATCGGCCAGGCCCTCGGCTGTGGTGTAGGCGGTCCAGGTAGAGCCATCAAACACGCTCAGGCCGCGCGGCGTGCCCAGCCAGGCCCGCCCCTGCCGGTCTACCACCGCTGCGAAGATGGTGTTATCCAACAGGCCGTTGGCGGTGGTGTACGTTTGCCACTGCTGGCCGTCAAAGTAGGCTGCGCCGTCGTTGGTCCCGACCCATAAGCCCCCGTCCGGAGTGGCGGCCAGGGTCAGGACGTTGTTATCCAGAAAGCCGGTTTCGGTGGTGTAGGTTTGCCACTGCTGCCTGTCATAACGGCTCAGGCCGCCCAAGTCGCTGCCAATCCAGAGCTGTCCGGCTGAGTCGGTGGTGATGGCTGAAATATAATTGGCAATGGCGGGACCGTCGGCGGCGGTGAAGGCGGTCCACTGCCCGTTTTCCAGGCGCGACAGGTTGGCCGGACCAGCCCCGACCCAGGCTTCGCCAGCGGGGCCTATGGTTACAGCAGAGATGTTATTATGGGGCAGGCCGTCGCCGGTGAGATAGGCTGTCCACTGCTGGCCGTTGAGCCGGTGCAGCCCGCGCCGGGTACCGACCCATAGCTGCCCCACCGGGTCGGGAACCAGGGCCAGCACATCGTCCAGGGCTGAATCGTCTTCCAGGCCGGTCACATCCAGGGCAATAGACTGCCACTGCTGGCCGTCAAAATAATCGAGGCCGCCCTCGCCGCCTAGCCAAACCCCATTGGCCTCAAGGGCCACCGTCTGGTAGCCGCAGCCCGATTGATGCCTGAGCCACTCCTGCCCATTAAAGATGCTGACGCCGACGCCGCAGTGGGGCCAGTTTGACCAGTTAAAGACGACCCAAACTGAGCCATCGGGATCAATGGCAATATCGGCCACGTTGCTGTAACTGTACCCTTCAGGCTGATGGGAGGTCCAGCTTTGCCCATCAAAACTGCTTAGCCCATAGGGCGTGCCCAGCCAAGCCGCGCCAGAAGAATCAAAGGCAATGGCTTGGACCCGGTTATCCAGCAGGCCATCGTCACGAGTATAGGTGGTCCAGGTCTGGCCGTCAAAGATGCTGACCCCACCGCCAGTTCCCACCCATAGCCGGCCCCCACGGTCGAGGGCCAGAGCGTAAACCTGATTATCGGGTAGACCGTCCTCGCGGGTGTAGGTAGCCCAAGTTTCGCCATCAAAGCGACTTAACCCATACGCGGTTCCCGCCCAAACCAGACCCGTCGAGTCAACCGCAACGGCGCGGACCTCGTTGCCGGCCAGGCCGTCCACCGTCGTATATTTGAGATAGCCGCTGCCGGCCCGGTCCCAGCGGACCAGGCCGCCGGTGGTCCCGGCCCAGACCGCCTGAGGAGAAAGGGCCAGGCTGATAATTTCGTTGCCGTTGGTGTAAATTTGCCAGACAGGCGGCGAGTCGCTTTGGGCGACGGTCAAATCCACCGGCCAACTCGTCAGAAGAAAGAGCAGACAGAAGAGCCGGATAAAGTGTTTCATCAAGGTATCCTTTGAAAAGTTGCGGATGAATGTTAACCTAGAGGATTAGGTCATCTGGAGTCTAGCCACTCGCTGTCTCAAAATCGTTACGAGGGCCGTTACCGGCTCAAAACAAAAGAGGCTAACCGACAAGGTTAGCCTCTTTTGTTTTGGCAAGCTTTACACATCCAAATTCCGCACTTGTTTAGCATGGGTCTGGATGAACTTCTTGCGCGGGGGCACAGCACTGCCCATCAGCATATCAAAGGTTTTATCCGCCGCCGCCGCGTCTTCGACGGTGACTTGCAGGATGGTCCGAACTTCGGGGTTCATGGTGGTCTCCCACAACTGCTGCGGGTTCATCTCGCCCAGGCCCTTGTAGCGCTGCAAATTGACCGAGCCGGTGTCGCCGTTGAGTTTTTTGAGATAGGCGTCTTTTTCATCATCGCTGTAAACGTAGACCGTCTCTTTTTTGTGCTTGATCTGGTACAGCGGCGGTTGGGCGATAAAGAGATGGCCCTGCTCGATTAACTCGGTCATGTACCGGAAAAAGAAAGTTAACAGCAAGGTGCGGATGTGCGCCCCGTCCACGTCGGCGTCGGTCATGATAATGACCCGGCCATAGCGCAGCCCTTCCAGGTTAAAATCTGCGCCCACGCCGGTGCCCAGGGCGGTAATCAGAGCTTTGACCTCGTTGTTGCCCAAAATTTTGTCCAGCCGGGCGCGCTCGGTATTGAGAATTTTACCGCGCAGGGGCAGAATGGCCTGGAAGCGGCGGTCGCGCCCTTGCTTGGCGCTGCCCCCGGCGCTGTCGCCCTCGACAATGTACAGCTCGGAACTTTCGGAGTCGCGGTTGGAGCAGTCGGCCAATTTGCCGGGCAGGGTGCTGCTTTCCAGGGCGCTCTTGCGCAGTACCAAATCGCGCGCTTTTTTAGCCGCATCGCGGGCACGGGACGAGGTGAGACACTTTTCGACAATGGCCCGGGCCTGGCGCGGGTTCTCTTCCAAAAAGGCCGAGAAGCGCTCGCCCACCACCGATTCGACCAGCGTTTTGACCTCGGCGTTCATCAACTTGACTTTGGTCTGGCTCTCGAATTGGGGGTCGGGGTGCTTGATCGAAACAATCGCGGTCAGGCCCTCGCGGGTGTCCTCGCCCGAAAAGTTGCTGTCGTTGTCTTTGAGCAGGCTGTTTTTGCGGGCGTAATCGTTGATGGTCCGGGTCAACGCGCCGCGCAGGCCGGTCAGGTGGGTGCCGCCGTCGGGGGTCAGGATCGTGTTGGCAAAAGCGTAGACGCTCTCGGTGTAGGCGTCGGTGTATTGAATTGAAACCTCTACCCCAATGTGATCCACCTCTTTTTCCACATAGACCGGCTCGTGCAGGGCTTCGCGGTTGCGGTTGAGATAGCGCACAAAGGAGGTCACGCCGCCCTCAAAATAGAAGCTGTAGTCGCGCTCCTGGCCTTCGCGCTCGTCTCTAAAATAAATGTGGATGCCTTTGGTCACAAAAGCCATCTCGCGGAAGCGGACCAGCAGGATGTTCCACTGGTAGCCATCTACCTCTTTGAAAATCTCCCGGTCAAAGCGAAAGGTAATTTTGGTGCCGCTATCATTGGCGCGTTCCGGGGGCAGAGTTGCCACCTGCTTGACCGGCCCCTGCGGTACGCCGCGCTCATAGCGCTGCTGCCAAACTGCGCCCTCGCGGGTCACTTCGGCCACCAACCACTCGCTCAGCGCGTTCACCGCGGACACGCCGACGCCGTGCAGCCCGCCGGAGACCTTGTAGCTGTCGCGGTCAAACTTACCGCCGGCGTGCAGGGTGGTCAACACCAATTGCAGCGATGAAATTTTCTTTTGGGGGTGCTCGGCCACCGGGATGCCACGCCCGTTATCAATCACCGACACGCTGTTATCGGGGTGAATAATCACCTGAATATGGGTGCAAAAACCGGCCAGCGCCTCGTCAATCGAGTTATCCACCACCTCGTAAACCAGGTGATGCAAAGCTTTGATGTCGGTGCCGCCCACATACATACCGGGCCTACGGCGAACAGCTTCCAACCCTTCGAGAACGGTAATACTTTCAGCGGTATATTGGTGCGAGCCTGGTGTAGCCATGGAGATCTAGCGCCTCACTTCTTCTAAAATATGACACTATATTATACCACACACGTTTCAGTTTCTCAAATTGAACCAGAGGCGAGTTCAACCTTAAGCTACTACATCTAGGAAGATTGGAGACTATATACCCTAGATATTGTGGCGTCGCCAAGCTCTCAAACAAATGTTCCGTTTGCCTATTTTGCTGTTACTAGGCTCATGTCATTTCGAGACCGAAGGTTGAGAAATCCTCAGGACACAAGCCGTAAAAGTAAGGTATCTGGGATTTCTCCCTGCGGTCGAAACCTGTCCTGAGCTTGTCGAATGGATGACATGATTGAGCAGTTATATCTTGCCTTAATGAACCGGGCAGGTTCAGTTGACCATTCCCCACAATCGGACTATCATGCTCCCAAAGATACAGGCAGACACCCAATCCGGGGATTTTCCAGCCCGTTTTCTTTCTCTAGCCCCACAGCGAGGTAAAGGTATGGGTCGAGTGAGTTATGCCGAGGAATAGCTAGCCCAATCGCGTTCACCCTTAAATTATTGCTCGACAAACGTCCCGCCCTTTTGTAAAGGGGTGGGACGTTTATTTCCTGTTCCATCGTTTCCTGTCCTCACATCCCGCTCTCCCTACGCCGGAGGGTTCTTCGCGGCTGCTCGTTCAGGTTCTTCGCCGCTTCCCTGGCCTTCACTTTCGTTGACAAGCTCCGCTCCCTCTTTTTCCCTTGCGGGCTAACATTTCGACGCTGCACGATTCACGTTATGTTACGGGCTATGAGTTTGCTTCCTTTTCTCAAGGAGTTACAACGCTTCAGCACCATCAGTCACCCCATAGCACTGGTTGCCTGCTACGTGGCGGCCTGACCCTTACCACGACCGGACTTTCACCGGCGAGCAGACGATGACTTTGCAGGACACACCAACGATTTGTTAGCTTGCCCCAGGCTAAGGTGACTTTCTCTTGAAGCCTCTTTGTTCCCAACTTGGTGTGCCACAGAATTGAACGGGGAAAACTGAGGGCCGGACCCTAAAGGGTCAATCAGCGGGCGTGGTTGAACGGGGCAAGCAGGGTTGAGACGACTTCTCCGGCCTCGCCGCGTTTGCTTTTGAGGACGATAACGCTGCTGACGGCCTGCTTCAAAATCGGCATCGAGTGGGCCGGGTCCCGCTGGGCGGCGACGGTGTTGTCCATCAAGGTTAATAAGGCCTGGCCCGGCGTCAACCGGCGAGGCCGCCACGTGGCTTCCGGCTGATACTGGGTGACGATGACCCACCCCACCGGCGTTTTGCGGCCCGCCTGCCCGTTGTGGCTGCGAAGAGAGAGCGGCACGGGATAGGGGTGGACTCGGCCTTCTCTGTCCAGCACGGCAAATTCGTCCGAGTAATACACCGCCCCGGCCTCGACCAAGGCTTTGACCAGCGTGGTTTTGCCGGTGAAGCTCCGGCCCGGAATGAGGATAGCCCGCCCCTGCCAGCCGACCACACCGGCGTGAACGAAGAGGCAATCTTGGGCGCGAAAGGCGGTCAGCAGTTCGGCGTGTTTTTCAAAGGCAGTCAATAGCGGGGGCAACTCTAAGGTGCGGGCGATGAGGGTCGAGCCGCAATATAATAGGTGGTAATGGCGTTGCCCTTTGCGTTGACTAGGTGGGGCAAAGCGCAGGGAATATAATATGTCTACCGTGCCGGTATCACCGTTGGGAGCAGGCTGCCAGCCCAGGGGAAGATGTGGAGCGGTCTGTTCCAATGCCGTTGGGTTGTTACTCCGCAGGCCGAAACGCAGGCCGTAAGCGGTATAGCTTGGCCTGTCAGACGGTGATGTGGGGTAGGGTGGGTCGGCTCAACATACCAAATCTCTTATTTTCTCTTTGGGATTTTTCTGAACCGATGCCTGCCCGGTTCAACCACCACGAAAGCCCCTCTGAGCGTCTCCTCCGAATATGAGGCCAGGACTTGCTCAAGTTCCCGTTGAACCGCTTGTTGGGTTGAGGGTAGCATCCGCAGATAAATAACCCCTACACCCCATCCGCTGACAAAAACAAGCCCACCAAAATCTCTATCTCGGGTGACAAATATCCGCTCAAGTTCCTGGGCTTTTTGGAGCAAGTCACTATCAGCCGCTTGCGCCAAGCCTATTTGAGCCACGGGGATAGCATCGTGACCGAGACGTTGTAGATACCGTAATGTCCCGGCATAAACATCTTGGTCAAGCAGAAACTTCATGCCGCTATAGCCGTGATATGAATATCTTCGACAGCAACCACATCAATGGCGTACTGGAGACAAGCCTGAATATCTTCAATGTCCAAATCGGGGTAGTAGCCTTCAATAATTTCGGAAAAGGATACACCTTCTTTAACCAACTCAAGCACGCTTTGCACTGTAATTCTGGTGCCGGCCACACAGGGTTTGCCAAAATGAAGGTTTGGATCAACTACAATTCTTTCTTTCATCAGGTTACCTTTTTTGATTGTTCTCTATCGGACCTTACGGTAAGGCCTTATTATGGGTAAGGTAACACGATACCAGAGCAAAGTCAAGCCGTTAGTATAGGCTATAGGCGACGATGACATCATCGCTACCATCAAAAGGCTCTTCTCAGCGATTTCAGCGCCTTTCAGCGTTTCAGCGGGTCACCTACCAACTAATAATCACCTGCCCATTGCCACTTTGCACCCCCTGCTGGTGCGTGACATTGGTAGCCGTAGGAATAGCAAACGACGAACCGCCGCCGCCACCGCCGCCAAAGTAACCCCCGCCGCCACCACCAACTATAAAGCCAACGCCACCCCCACCCCCGCCGTTGAAACCACCCACGCCGGGGGTATCAGGATTAGTAGAATCGTCATCATCACCTCCACGTCCGCCAACGTAGACAAACAAGGCCTCGCCCGGTGTGACAGCAATCGTGGCTACACTGCAACCTCCTCGACCGCCGATGAGAGCAAGGGCAGGGAAACCTCCCCCGCCTTCTGCGCCAAGCGCCTCAATGGTCACGGAAGTCACCCCCGCTGGCACAATAAACTGCTGCTCCGCGCCGGTGAGGTTGAAGGTTTGCGAGCGGGTCGGTGGTTCCGGTGGTTCTGGCTCTATGGGCGACTGCGCCTCCACCGGCCCCGGCGCAACAATGGAATGGATCACGGCAGCAGGGCGGCGGCCACACCCAACCCTTTGAGCAGTTCTCGCCGGGTTATAATGTTGTGTCCGGCAGGTTTGGCCACTTTATCTTGCAGCAAGTGTGCCTTTTCCAGCCGCTGCAAGGTCAGCCAGACCAGTTCTTCGGCGTGGGGCGTATTCAATTCGCCCTGGAGCTTTTCGGCTATTTGGGCCGGGCTGGTCTGGCCGTCGCACCGCTCCCACACTTTGGCAGCGGTGGGGTTAAGGTTATGCACCTCCAAACGCTGCCAGTCGTAAATGCACAGTTCATTGTCCAGTTTTTCGATGTGGACGGTTTTGATTTTTTGAGGGTGCGGCATTGGGTTCCTCCTCTTTGCGTTTACTTATGTTGAGAGCATTTGGAAACTATCGCGCCGACCTGACCCGCCCCGGCATGAATGCCAGGGCTACACCTGCGGCAGCGCCGGGTGAACCCGGCTTTAGCCCGATTGATCGGGCGCAGTTTTCAGTCCGGCGACTTCATCGCCGGACGAGCGCCCGTAGACAAGGCTAACTTGGAGGTTCCAACTGCCTCTTGGTTTAAAACAAAAAGACCCGCAGGCCGGGCGAAATACATTCGCCCCAAACCCTTCGGGTCTAAGGTTTTATGAGGATATGCGTTTTGGACGGTCCGCTTTAGCCGGTCAGGTTCATTCAGGCAGGCGCACGGAAGGTAAGGTGGGGCCTGTGGCATATCTCTCCCCCGTGAGATAGGTTAAGAACTTAGCCCATGCTAAAACAAAAGGGGCTAAATGCCAAATTTAATTCTGTTGGCAAACTCAATTTTGAACCGGAGGAGCGTGAGGCTAAAGCCGTCACACACGCAAGCGAGGGCAAAGCTCTCCGAGCTAAGTTTCAGCCCGCCAGGGCTTCGCTCTCTCAGGCCGATGGCTTAAGCGAAGCACCCTGTGGGTCAGCCTCGGCCCTTTGGGTGGTTATTGTGCTTGGTCCAGTCCACAAAATACCGTCTCACCCAGCCCAAAATGTGTAGCGGATGGCGCACCCACCGACTCCACCAAAAGGCTGGGCCTATTCTGAGCTTTGTCGAAGGGTTTATCCGGAGCTTGGTCGAAGGGGCAGGAGGCAGGCCGTAGTAAAAGCGCAGCCATCCCTCGGCGGGGAAAAAGCTGTCGCGCAGGATGGCTGTATGGCCTTTGGGTCGCTGGGCGGCCAGCGAGAAACGGGGCCAGCCTTGAAATTCCTGGCCGATACCGCTCGGCGGGCGGCCAGGGTTGAGGGCGGCGGTCTTGAGTAGTTCCTTGGAGAGCGGGGTCAACCAGTGGCACAACGCTAATGCGTTGCGGGCGTGGGGGTTGACTCGCGGCCAGTCAATTTCGGCAGCAAAATGCTCGGCCAAGCTGACCAGGTCGGCCAGCCAAATCAGGCGGGGGGAGTCAAGCAGGAGATTGGTCCGCAGGTGTTGGTAGATATGGTCCAGCATCGCTTCATAACTCAAGGTCTGGGCTGTCATCCCGGCAATGGTCAATGGAAGCGCCGCCGGGTGCAAGGCCTCCAACGCGGTGGCGGGTGAGCCGTTGGCGTACAGGTTGTGATGGAGTTCGACGGTGACTTGCAGGCCCTCGACCCAGCGTTTGGCAGCTAGGAGATGTTTGGCAGGTAGGGGGTCATCGGGTGGGAGAGCCTTAAACCCTAATTCAGCTAACAAGGCCTGGGCCAGTCGCGCCTGTGATTGGCTCACCAGCAAGTCCATATCGCGCATGGGGCGTAGGCCGGGCTGAGGGTAAACCAGGTGCGCCAGGGCCGCACCTTTTAAGACCAGGGTTTCAATCCCGGCAGCCTGAAACGTGGTGAGAATTTCGGCCAGGACGCAGCCGTGCACTCGGTTAGCGTGGCTATGTTGTATAGCACGGGCTTGCAATTGCTGGTGAATGGCAACAGGCACGGAGATATTGGCGGCTTGCAGGTGGGTATAGAGCAGCGGGGTCAGGTTGTGTCTTTCGGTCTGGGTGGGGAGGTTGCTCCAATCGGTCAGGTTGGCTGCTTGCTGTCTCAGTTGATGGTATTGGGTTGGGTGCCTTGCGCTCTCGCACAGAGGACCAGAAGAGGATATGTGTTTTCTGATTGGATCATTGTGGAAAGAAATTTGGATTTATGAGGCAAGCTAACGATGTAGACGACGCGCCGTTAGAACCATCTCATCCCCTCAAACTCAAGCTTCTGTTTTGACGGCGACTTACGAGGATTGAGCCTTGCTATCATCCAGCCAGTAACCAACGCCGCGCTCGGTATGCAGATAACGGGGTTGAGTTGGATCAGGTTCGATTTTTTGACGCAGGCGATAGATGAAGGCTTTCAAATAATCCACATCATCGCTGGCATCACGACCCCACACCCGGCTCAGCAACACCTCGCTGCTCATCACCCGCCCGGCCTGGCGGGCCAACACCTCCAACAGCCGAAATTCGGTGCTGGTCAGCCGGATATCCTTCTCGCCCACCGTCACCCGCCGCCGGTTGAAATCGAGCCGCAGCTCGCCATTGACAAAGGGACGTTCCACCGGGCCGGGGCTGCCTTCCACCCGGCGTAACACCGAGCGGATGCGGGCCAGCAGCTCCAGGTGGCCAAAGGGTTTGACGATATAATCATCCGCGCCCAGTTCCAGGCCGCGCACCTTGTCCAACTCGTCATCCTGAACGGTCAGGATGATCACCGGCACGTCGCTGAAGAGGCGGATTTGCTCCAGCACCTCAAAGCCGTGCATCCCCGGCATAGACAGGTCAAGCAGAACCAGGTCCGGCGCTGCGGTATCCACCAATTCCAGGCCGGTCTCGCCCTGATGGGCGCTGATGACCTGCCACTGTGGTTCCTGGACGGTAATGGTTAAAGTTACCGCCCGGGTCACATCCGGCTCATCGTCAATGATTAGAATTTTGTGGCTGGCTTTCTTCATCCGGTATCTCCTCTGAAAATAGTAGACGGTAGACGGTAGACGGCACTCCTTCGAGTGCGCCGAAGGGCGTAGACAGGGAAATAATGCCCCTCTGCTACCCTGCTACCTGCTACCTTTTCATTGTCGGTGGTGTGCCGTCAGGCTCCCTCCTCAGCAGTCAGGGGTAAAGTAAAACAAAAGCGGCTGCCGCCGCCGGGCCGATCTTCCACCCAGATGCGGCCGCCATGCAGCCGGACCAACTCCCGGCAAATAAACAGGCCCAACCCCACCCCGGCCAGGGCCTTATCGGCCGTGCTGTAGAACCGGTCAAAGATCAGCCCCCGCTCCTGAAGCGGCACGCCGGGGCCGGCATCGGCCACAGTAATCTGCACCAGGCCCTGCCCGTCAGACGGGCAGGGCTGGCTCAAACTGACCTCAATGGCACTGGCCGGCGGGGCGAATTTGGCGGCATTGTCAATCAGGTTGGACAGGATTTGTTCGACCCGTTTGCCATCCGCGTAGACCGGGGGCAGATGGGCCGGGGTTTGGAAGTCAAAATGTTGCTGTTTGCGTTCCAGCAGGGGGGTCAACCGTTCCAGGATACGCCGGGTGCGGCCGGCCAGGTCCAGGGAACGGGGGTGCAGGGCGACCGTTCCGGCCTCCAAGCGGACGCTTTCCAGCATATCCGCCACCAGCAGTTCCAGGCGTTCCAGGTTCTGGGCAAAGGTTTGGCTAATCTCGGCTTGGGTTTGGCCGGGCAGATGGGGCAGCGGGGTCAAGGTTGGGGCCAGGGTTTTGAGCACGGTCAGCGGGGTTTTGAGTTCGTGGGCGGTGGCCGAAAAGAAGGTGGCCCGCAGCGCCTCGAAGCGGCGCAGACGCTCCACCTGGTCCTGCTCGCGACTGTAAAGCTGGGCATTGCGTAGAGCCAGCCCGGCTTCCAGGGCCAGGGAGCGCAGGAAAAGCTGCTCATCATCGCTCAAGGGACGGTCGGTCTGCCGGCCCAGGGCAATGGCGCCCATCACCGCCCCGGTCGGCAAGATCAGGGGAACGCCAACGAGTTGAATAATCCCATCGTCCGCCACAAATTCTGGTAGGGGCCGAGTTGCTCCCTTTCCGGCCAGATAAAGCGCCGGCTGGGGCCGCGCCGTGCCCGATCCGGCTGGCCAGAAGTAAGGCGTAAAACCCGCCTCATTTATTTCCGGCACGCGCTGGCCCACCGGATGCTGCGCGGTGGTGGAAGCCGCCACATACCAATGCTGGTTGGCCGGATCGGACAGCATCACCAGGCTGAAAGCGATGTCCGGCAAGACGTGTGTACTTTCCAGCATGGTGGTTAAAATGCGCTCCGGCTCCAACTGGCTCTCGCCCAGGCGCAGGGAGATTTCGTTCAGGACCGCCATCCGTACCGTGGCCAGCAAGGCCGCCTGCCGGACTGTATACTCCTGGCGCATCTGTTCGCTGAACACGGTCACCAGCAGGCCCAGCAGCAAAGTGAATAAGAACTTGACCGCTGTTACCGCAGCCGCACCGGCATTCCCGCTGGACAGCGGCAGGGAGGCCAGCAGCGAACACAGGCCGATTGTGGCGATCAGGGCCAGGGCCACCCGCCAGCGATAAGCCAACCCGGCTTCAACAATGGGGATCACAAACAGGAGGGAGAATAAACTGCCGCCGCCGCCGGTCAGGGTGGTGATGATTGTCGCCAGAACCCCATCGGCCAGCAGCAACCCGCCCAACCGCCCGGTCACCAGCGGCCGATGCCGCCACACAAACACGGAAACGGGAATGTAGTAGGCAGCAATGAGGAAGGTCGCCAGCCAGGGGCTAACTATCGTCCCGGCGTCAGCCGCACCTTCGTAGGCGCTTCGACCAGAGCTTAGGGTGATAACGGACACGCCCATAAAGATGAGCCAGCGCAGCGCCAGCAGGAAATAATCACCCCGTGGGCTGGGCACAGGCGCCAGCCCTTGAGCAGTGTGAGATGATGGTTGCATCATTTTCTCCTTTCACCGCCGGTACTCATCCCTTGAGGTGATCCGGCTCAGGGGGCAAGGCCTCTTGAGTGGTCTTTTCCGGCTGCTGTGGCCGCAGTTGAGCGTGCGCCGGTGGTTCCTGTTCAGTTTCTCGCCCGCTACTTTGGCCCAAATACAGGCGACCTGCCGCATCTACGGCAATTTCTACGTTTTCAGTGCGCAACCCCAGGATGTCATAGCTGTAAATTTCACGAACCAGGACGACCAGCACCAGCAAGAGGGGCACCGCCAACAACAGGCCGAGGCCGCCAAACAGCGCCGCCCCGACCAATTGAAACAACAGCACGCCCCCGGAAGGAAGCTGGAGTTCCTCCCGAATGAGCATAGGAGTGATCACGTTGCTTTCCAGCAATTGGATGATCAGGTAGGCCGGGATGGCCCACAGCATGAGCGACGGGTCGGTGGCCATGGTAAAAATAAAAATCGGAATCAAGGGCAGAAAGGCCCCCAGGGTGGGAATAAAGGTGGCCACGCCGGAAAACACGGCGATAATCGCCGCGTAGGGTACGCCCAAAAAGAGGCCCAAAACGAGCCAGACCAGGCTGACGGTAATGCTGACCGACAGAAACTGGGTCTTGATCCACTGGGTCAGGCTGCGATACAGGTTGCTCCAGAGGTCCAACAGCCGGGCATGGTAGGCGGCCGGCGTCAGATAGAGGCTGATCTGCGCATAGCTGAGCGGATCGCTGAGAAAAAAGATGGCAATAAAAATCACCAGGGCCACATTGGCCAGCAGGCTGGCAAAGACGCCCATGCCCTCCAAAATGGGGGTGAAGGAAAAGCCGGTGGTCAACAGCCGGCGCAGGGTGTCACTGAAGGCGGCGTCACCCGTTTGATTGAGGCTGACAATGCTGAAGGGGGGCAGCAGACGGGCGAGCAAGTTGCTGCCGCTGCGCCAGGTTTCATAGTGCTGGCCAATCTCTTGCCACATGCGGGGCAGTTCGGCCAGCACAGTCCCGGTTTCGCTGATAATCGTCGGCACAATCCATAGGATTAAGAAGAGGGCCAGCAGCAGTACAGCGGCAGCCGATAAAAGAGTGGACAGGTTGCGCCGCAGCCCATGCTGTTGCAACCACTGCGCCGGGATACTGATCCCTACCGCAATGACTACAGCGGCAAAGCCCAGGAGCCAGATCGAGCGCAGATACCACAGGCTCAAGAGCAGCACAATGGCTGTTATTACCATCAGCAGCCGTTTGAGGAAAGTGTCGTTGGACATGATTTCTCTTCCGTTAAATATACTTCACTTCGGCGCAGGTTGCCAAGCTGAACAGGTGGAGGAAAAAGCCCCTCCACCTGCTTCAAGGTTCATCTCTTTTAAGTTGGGTCGAAGCCGGCCTGGCAGAGGCTTAGACTTTCATGGCCTCTTTGGTCAGTTCCCAGGCCTGGTGCAGCAGCTCGCTGCGCCGCTTCTGGTCGGCCTTCAGCTCGGCGATGCGCGCCTCGATTTTGGCCTTCCGCTCGCCCTCGGCCTTGGCCGCCTGCTCTTGCAGAGCCTTGACCTTGGCCTCGGTCTCTTGCTGGCTGGTCTCAATCTTGGCCTGGATACTCTCCCGCATGGCTTGCAGCCTGGCCTTGGCCGCCTCAATCTTGGCCTGGAGCTTGGCCTTGGCCTCTCCGGTCGCCTGGTTCAATTCGGCTTCCAGTTCAGCGATTTCGGCGTTGAGCGCCACGACATCCCGTTCAATCTGGGCGTCCACGATTTCCCCGCGCGTCCGGCGAAAGACGACGCCGCCTACGGCCTGCATGCGGTTATCCACCGGCAGCACCCAGGTCTCATAGACTTCGGCCACAACGGCCGCCTTGCCCGGCTCCAAATATTGCCCGACTTCGTACAGGAAGTCCTCACCGACCCCCAGGTTGGCCAGGTCGTAGATCATTCCGCCGAACATCCCGGCATAAGCGCCCAGCGCGACCCCCACCGGCCCACCCAGCAGGCCAATCAAGCTCCCGGTGAGCAGGCCGACTGCCGTCCCGACAGGACCCTCATCGTCCGTCTGTTTGACGCTCATCTGCCCGCTGGCATCTTTGGCGATCACCGCCTTGCCGTAGAGGGTAATGCTGCCCTCATTATGCAAATCCTGGAGGGTTCTTGAGCCCTCGTAAGCTTTGTTTTCGTCGTCGAAGATGACGACCAGTATCTTATCCATTGTTAATTTCCTTTTTTTGTAATGGTTGTTTATTAGTTAGGATGTGCCCTGGCGGAGAAGCGGTCTCCGCACCGTTGATTGATTGCGGTTGCTCAGGGTGGGCACAGCCAGAGGTCGAGCGTGCCTCGAACCTCTGCCCCAAACACCGCCGATGGTGTTTCCCTTAGTTGGCAGATGCGCCGGTCGTTGTGGCTTCAGGCTGGAGACTGCGCAGGTGGAAGGCGAAGCTGATGAGCAAGACACCAAAGAAGATGGCATAAGCGCCGATCAGCCAGACCAGGCTCACGGCCCCGGCGCTCGGAAAAACGACCAGCAGCACACCGAAGACGACCGAGAGAAGACCACTGAGGACCATCAGCCATTCATTGTGGATGACCCGCCGGAACTGGATGGCCGCCACGATTTCCAGGACACCTGTGACCAGCGCCCACGCGGCAATAAAATACAGCAAAACGAACGCCGTGGTATCGGGCCAAAAGAAGGTTAGCAAACCGATGATGATCCCCGCCAGCCCTTCCAGCAGCACCGCCCACCAACGTTGGTTGTGTCCATACGAAGCGATGCCAAAGGCCACCGCAAAGATGCCGTCCACCAGGGCATAGGCGCCGAACAGCAGCACCAGGGCCATGAGGGTCGCTTGGGGCCAAACGAGCGCCACCACCCCGAAGAGGATGGCGAACAGGCCGCGCAGCGCGAACAGCCCCCAATTACGTGTAAGTAAAGTTAACATAGCTTATTTCCTTTCTATTTGAATACAAAGTGATTAGGTTATGTCCCATTCTTGAAAATAGGGTCTTGAAATAAAAGTTTTGTTCGGTCAGAATAACTTCAATTCATAGGCACTTCTTTCTCATCGGTCAGATTATAAACAAATATAACCACTGAAGGTGAACAGGGACGTAAACAAAGGTGAACAAATGGTAAACATTTTTGTTTACCTGATATTCACCTGCGTTTACCGGATTAGTTACCTGCTGAGGGTAGGATAAGTTGAAAGTTCAATCTTATGGGTGTCCAGAAAAGCTCTTTCTCAACGATCAAGGTAGCAAGTAGCAAAGTAGCATATTTATGACCTGCTACATGCTACTTCACCCCTTCGGGCGTCCCCGAAGGGGGAAAGGACGTGCTACCTGTTTTAGTGGCGAAAACTTTTCTGGAGCGATATACTTATTTCATGGCTCAAGGAGATAAATAATGAAAACAGCAAAATCTTTAAATGGGGTGGTGGCCTTAGTCGGTCTGTGGGAAGTGCTGGCGCCGCCGATCCTGGGTTACCTGACCACACCGGCCGCAGTGGGGAACGCGCTCCTGGCCGGGGTGACATTAATCCTCCTGGCGGGGCTGGATGACCTGATCGAGAACGCCAGCACCGATAAAAACCTGGATGGGATCACCGCGGCAGTGGGGGTGTGGCTGGTCGTGTTGGCGGCCTGGGCCGCAACCGGGCTGGGTAAGCCAATCACCCGGCAGAGCCAGGTTCATAACCGGGAATCATAGACACTCTCAGGAGGATAAAATAATGAGACAACTTTTACAACACCCCGCCCTGCAAAATCTGGAACCCAGGACACCACGGGAAACCTTATTGTTCATCAAAGCGCACACCCTAGGCCTGGAGGCTGCCTGTACGGCAATTAACGTGGTAGGTCTCGAAAACTTCGAGGCGCTATTCGACCAGGCGTTACCAGATATGTGGCAAAACGTGGCTACCTGCGCCGCAGCCGAAGTAGAATATCTCCGCAACCATGAATAAAATAGAAAGGATCATTATAATATGACGAAAATCGTTCTGAGCGTGATTATTCCCACGCTCAATGAGGCGACAGTGCTGCCAGGATTGCTTGACGCGTTACAAAGTCAGACCCGGCCGCCGGATGAAATTATTGTGGCCGACGCCGGTTCCAAAGATGAGACGCGGGCGGTGGCCCAGGCTCGCGGAGTCCGGGTGATTCAAGGCGGCATGCCCAGTGTGGGGCGCAATGCCGGCGCGGCGGTAGCCAGGGGCGACCTCTTTCTTTTTCTGGATGCCGATGTGATGCCCCCGCCCAACTTTATTGCCGACGCGCTGACAGAAATCAGCAGGGCTGACTACGGTGTGGCTACCTGTCTGATGGAACCGTTGAGCGATGATCTGGCCACGCAAACTATGACCGAAGCGGCCAATCTCTTCCTGCAAGTGGTCCAGGCTTTTGTGCCCCACGCGCCGGGTTTTTGTATTTGGGCGCGGCGACAGATCCACGAGGCCATCGGCGGGTTTGACGAGGCGGCCAAAATGGCCGAGGATCACGATTACGTCCAACGGGCGGCCAAATTTGGCAAATTTGCGGTGCTGAGTTCGGTACGCATTCCGGTCTCCATGCGCCGGATTGAAGAGGAAGGCCTGGTTAAACTATCCCTCAAATATCTGTGGACTGAAATGTATGCGCTGGCCGGAAAGCCGGTCTATTCAACGCCTTTTGAATACCAATTCGGGGCGCATGGGCGACGGAAAAGCGCCGCCAAACCCCAATGGGTGATTATGGATATCGCTCAGTTGCGCCAACAACTGGGCAAGATGGAAAACCCGCTGCAACAGCTCAGCGCGGCGGGGCGGGAGCAACTCGAACGGCTGCTCGCCTGGGATGATACCGAGTCCATGCGGGAGCGAGTTCGACTGCCGCTCGACCCGCCGGATTTGGAAGCCCTGCATCGCTTTCTGCTGCGGCGGCTTAAATTGATCCGCCCGGCTGAGCCGCCTTTCCGGGAGCTTCTGGCCGCCTTCCAAACCCGGCCCGATCAGGAAAGCATCAACCTCCTCGATGCCAACTGGCTGCGCTCCCAGCTTGCCAAGATGATCAACGGCAAAACCAACAAGAACGAAGGAGAGCAAGAGTGACGATTGACTTTTCCGGCGAGCCGGGGACAGCGGCTCTTTCGCTCTTTGCCGGCTTCACCACTCCCTTACAGCAACTCGATGGCGACTGGCGCATTGCTTACGCTCAGGCCGGGCAAGGGTTTGCAGCAGGCTTTGCCGACCCCGCTTTTGATGATGCGCTCTGGGAGACGGTGCGGCTGCCCCACCTGCGCCACGCCACCATCGAACACGATACGCTGTGGTATCGCCACCGTTTCCAGGTCAAACCAGCCCCGCCTGACCAACGAATCATCCTGCGCCTGGGCGGCGTTTTTTATCACAGCCGGGTCTGGCTCAATGGCTGCCTGCTGGGCGAGCATGAGGGGTATTTTCAGCCGTTTGGCTTTGATATTACCGACCGGCTCCAACCGGGTGAAAATCTGCTGGCTGTCTGCTGTGTTTTTCCGGTAGAGGCAACTTCTTTCAAACGCAAAACGGCTATCGCCGGCGTTTTTGCCGATTGGGACTGCAAACCCTACCCCTCGGCTTTGTACCCGGAACTGCCGGCCCCCTATGAATGGACGGTTCCTCTGGGTTTATGGCAGCCGGTGGGTTTATACACAACCGGCCCGGTGCTGATCGAGTCGCTGAATGTCTTGCCGCAAATTTTTGAACCGGCCTGGACGCAGGCTCAGGCGGCTGAATTGCGGTTCGTGGTGAGTCTCCGTAATCTAACGGCTGAAGTTCAAAATATTCCGCTGCAAGTGGTAGTCGAACCGCATAATTTTTGTGATAACACCGGAGCCAGAGAGGTTGGCTGCTGGCCGGTCACGCTCCGGGCCGGTGAGCGCCGCCAGTTCGAGTTCAGGCTGACTGTCTCACAGCCGCGTTTATGGCTGCCCTGGAGCCATGGTGAGCCGTGGCTCTATCGTGCTCAAGTCAGTCTGGGCGACGCGGCGCCGATGCAAGCAGAACAGGTTTTTGGCCTGCGTGAGATTCGGGCCGTGATCGAGCCACAGCGCTGGGAGTGGTGGCTCAACGGGCGGCGTATCTTCCCCAAAGGGAGCAACTACATCTCCGATTTCTTTCTGGATCGGGTAACGCTTGACGGGCTGCGGCGCGACCTTGAACTGGCGCGCGGGGCCAACCTTGATCTGCTGCGAGTCCACGCTCACATTGCCCCTTTAGATTTTTATCGCCTGTGCGACGAGCAGGGCCTTATGGTGATGGGCGATTTTCCTCTCATCTGGACCTACGGCTTCAAACTGCCCGCCGACAAAGACGCCGTTTTTCAAAACAGCGTGCTACAGCAAGCCCAGGATATGGTTGAACTGCTCGGTTCCCACCCCAGCATCATCCTGTGGTCCATGCACAACGAGCCGCCCTGGACGCCCGATGGCAGTTTTTTGGGCAGCGAGGTACATCAAACGGCCACCAATCACACCCTGGATCAGGCGACGGCGGAATTGGTTCGCCGGCTCGACCCGACCCGGCCGGTCATTCCCGCTTCGGGCGAATTTGATCAACACCTGTATCACGGCTGGTATACCGGCGCCTGGTATGATAACCGTGACTTACAGCCCACCTTCCCGACCGAATTTGGCGCGCAAGCTCTGCCCAACCTCAACTCGTCTGTCTGGGCCACCGTCAATACGCACTGGCCGGTCGAGGCGGATGATCAGAGCTGGGCGCATGCCGGCTACCAGTCTCTCTTTTGGGCCAGTCCGGGGGTGGGGCTGCCCGCCCAGTATGGCTCCCTGGCCGAGTATGTGGCCGAGAGCCAGGCTTATCAAGCCTTTTACATCCGTTACGTCATTGACCAGTGGCGGCGGCAGAAATTCGCCCCGGTGGGGGGCTATATCCACTTTCTCTTGACCGACGGCTGGCCTGGCATCACCTGGTCCGTTTTGGATTACGCCCGCCTGCCCAAAGCCGGTTATGAGGCTTTGGCTTCAGCCTCACGGCCGGTGCGGCTGGCCCTTGACCTCGCGCCCGGTTTCCAGGTCGAGCGCACGTTTCATCTCGTTTACCCGGAGGGAAGTGTTTTGAAGGTTGGCCTGTACCTGGTCAACGACGATTACCGCCGCGATGGGCTTGTATGGGTTCATTGGGGGCTTGAACGGCGGACAGAGGGATGGTTGCACCGCTGGCTCCGCCGCCGGTTTCAAAGGCATTCTGTCTCAGTTGCCCTCCCCTCCGCCGACGAAGGGGCACAGCGGGTGAAAGTTGTCGAAATTCCCTTAGCCCGCCCTGGCGACTATACCTTCTGGACGGAAGTGTGGCAAGGCGGCGCAAGACTGGATCAGAATCGGCTCGATTTTCGCGTGGGTATGGAGCGGCGGCAGCAGCGCCCGCCGCGACGCGTGCCCGGCTGGTTGGTCAACAAGGTTTATCAGCCTGGGTCACTGCATCACACCGATAACGGTTTTAGCTTTGGCCTGCGCAATCCGGCTATGCCGGCCAGTATCCAGCGCCTGGGAGAAGTGCGGGTGGATGGTGTGGCCCTGGAATTGACCCAGGTTGAGTTGGTTGGGGGAGGGGTCACGCGCCTGGCCTCAACCATCACCCCCGAAGCGCCGCTCGAAATTCCTTCGCACCAGCGTCTGACGGTGGTGGTCAGGCAGTTTCCACTCTCTCCTGGCCCCCATCGGCTGGAGATCACCGTTGATCTCCTCGGTTTTGGGGAAATTGCGGTGCAGATACGGGATAACTTGATTTGAGGAGGGTGAGACTTAGGCCGCGTTCGGTTGGGCGGCCCACTGTTTTTTCTTGCCCCGCATCCCAACGGGTAACGCCAATCCGACCCGGTGGTGGGACATCTCACCAGCGGGCGTAAGGTTGGCCAGCATGAGCGCAGCGGCATCGGCATAGGAGACAATCATCTCTGGGACACGGGAGACGAAGAAAGGCAATACCAAGGCGCCAGGCAGAGACCTGGTAAATGAAGGGAGTTGTACGGGCAATTGGTCAAGCGATACCCGCATCTGAGCCAGGCCCAAAGGCTGCTGCTCAACCATTGGCCCCGGACACAGGATGCGCCAGTCCAGGGCGGTTTGGCGGATGCGGTCGAAATTGGCGCGGTGCGGCCAATAAGTCGAGGCGACACGGGGGAGGTCAACACCCCTTCGCCCCCCGTCATCAAGGTCGAGTAAGGCTGCACCCGCCATAAACCAGCAGACAGGCCGATCCTGATCAGGTAGGGATTCCAGACCGGTCACGATGCGATCCATAAGGTCAACAAAGATTTGCCCTTCCGTCACCAGGCCGGCGGTATTAATAACGACATCGTGATTTCGGAAGAGGGTGGCCAGAACAGATACAGACGTTTTTGCCAGATCAGCCTGACACACTACGACCTGCTCTCGAAGTTCCGCCGGTAGCTTTGAGGGGGTTCGCACCAAGGCTGAAACTTCGTGGTTGGCCGAAACTGCTTGTTGCGTAACATGCGTGCCGAGGGAGCCTGTTGCTCCAAGAATGAGTATTTTAGACATTGATAGCCTCCGAAATTAGAATGAAAGTTTGTTCTTAGCTGCACTCAGCTCTAACCTCAAATTATCATACCCTCATCAGGTAACTAATCCGGTAAACATAGGTGAATATTTGGTAAACAATTTTGTTTACCAGTTGTTTACCTTTGGTTACGTTCCTGTTCACCTTTAGCAGTTATCCTTAGTCTGTAACCTGCCCAGGGAAAGAAGCCGTCTATGAAGGGAAGCTTCCCTCCGGGCGGGAAAAAAATGAGACCGGGGACAGCTTGCATCTGGTCGTCCAACAGAACTTACCCCCGGACCTGGCGGTTCAGCTCGAGACGCTGCCTGTGGGTACGGGGCTGCCAGGCTGGATCATCCAGTCCGGTGATCCCGTCATTGTGCCCGATATAGCCACGGATCCGCGCTCGACGAAAGCAGCACGGCAGAGCTTTCAGACTTATGCTGGCGTTGTGATCCGGGCGAGAGGACGGCTGTTAGGTGTTTTAAGCGTGGTCAGGGCCAGGGAGCAGCCTCAATTTACTGTGGAAGAAGTGGCGCTGCTGACCACCATTGCCGACCAGGTGGGGGTGGTGGTCGAGAGCGCCCGGCTGCGCCAACTGGCCGAGCAGTCGGCGGTGATGGCCGAACGGGCGCGCTTGGCTGGCGATTTGCACGATTCGGTGACGCAGTTGTTGTATAGTGTGAACCTCTTTGCCGCCGCCGGGCGAGATGCTTACCAGGAGGGCGACATGGCCGATGTGGGTGACAGCTTGAACGAATTGGAATTTATTGCCCAACAGGCGCTCAAGGAAATGCGTTTAATGGTTTACGAACTGCGACCACTGGCGTTGAGCCAAGAGGGTTTGCTGGGCGCGGTGCAGCAGCGCCTGGAGGCGGTCGAAAGACACGCTGGCGTGCAAGCGCAGTTGCAAGGGCAGATCACGCTTGACCTGCCCCCGGCGATCGAAGAGGCGCTTTACCACATCATCCAGGAAGCCTTGAACAATGCCCTCAAACATGCCGCTGCCACTGCTGTGAGCGTGCGGCTTGAGACCACCGGTAGACAAATTGAAGTGGAAGTAACCGATAATGGGTCAGGTTTTGAGCCAGATGCTCTGGATAGCCAGGGGGGTCTGGGCTTGACTAGTATGAGAGAGCGCGTGGAGAACTTAGGCGGGACGTTGACCCTCCTCTCAAAACCGGGAGAAGGCACAACGATCAGAGTCAATTTGGAGCTAACTTAAGCACATGAGTGGAAATGCAACTATAAATCAAATAAAACCGATTCGGGTGCTGGTGGCCGATGATCACCCTATTGTCCGGCGGGGGTTACGTTCCTTAATTAAACGCAGGCCGGAGATGGCCTTAGTCGGGGAAGCCGCCGATGGGCTGGAAGCGGTGGAAAAAGTGCGCTTATTGCAGCCCGATGTCATCTTGCTAGATTTGATGATGCCCCGCCAGGATGGTCTCCAGGCCATTAGGGCGATCAAACAAGAGAATCCGGAAGCTCGAATCCTGGTCTTGACCAGCTTTGCCGACGATAACCAGGTCTTTGCGGCGATCAAAGGGGGGGCGCTGGGCTATCTGCTGAAAGATTCGTCCTCAGACATGTTGCTTCAAGCCATCCATGATGTTTACGAGGGTAAGTTGTCGCTGCATCCGGTCATCGCCCGCAAGTTGATCCACGAGCTTAACCAGCCTCCGGCCGCGTTGCCGCCTACCAAGAAACCTCTCACCCGGCGAGAAATGGAGGTGCTGCGGCTGGTGGCCCAGGGCTTATCCAACCAGGAAATTGCGACAAAATTGAACATCACAGAGGAAACGGCGCGGCTCCACGTGAGCAATATTCTGACTAAGCTGTATTTAGTCAATCGAACCCAGGCAACCCTCTATGCCTTGCAGGAGGGTTTGGCTAACCTTGATTGAAGCATTCTAAAATCTATACCATTTGTTATAGAACCTATCTTTTTGCGATATAAAAAGCCGCTTTAAAAGCGGCCTTTTGTTATAGTCAAAAATTATAATTTTCGCTTGATGTTTCCCGCCCAGAGCAGTGATATGCTAGAGGGGTGTTAAAAGTCTTTGCCGACGAGGTTAAGGTGCAGATAACAAGCATGCCCCCTCAAGAATATCAGGCTGAAGGTGATGTCTTGATTTTAATTGTGGCTAAACCAGGCCGGATACGCAACAGTTTACAGGCTTTACTCCAGATCATACCCCGGCTCAAGGTAGCGGGCATAGCCAGCCATACTTTCTTGGCGCTGCAAATGCTAAGCCAGTACCAGCCGGCGCTAGTGCTGCTGGACGTGGATTTGCCGGATAACCAGGCCTGGGTTTTGTTGCAGGAAATACAGCGAAAACAGCCCCAAACCCGCTGTCTCTTATTTGTGAATTCGATTGAGCAGCAACGAGCGGCCAGAGTGGTGAGAGCGGATGCCGCCTTACTCAAAGGCTTTGAAACGATGGAACTGTTTACGACGATAGAAAAGTTACTTCCGCCTTGTAACCCATAATAGAAAAATTTACATGAGCAAGCACCAAATGATTGAAATTCTCTTACCCAGCGAGTTAGGCTATGAAAAAGTGGCTGCCTCGGTCATTGCTACGTTGGCCCGCCACATGGGCTTTTCCCAGGAACGTATTGACGACCTTAAAACAGCGCTCAGCGAAGCGGTCGTCAACGCCATGGAGCATGGAAATCAATTGAATGTGCGACTTAACGTGGAGGTCATCGTCCTGATTGAGAACACAACCCTAACTTTAAAGATAATTGACCAGGGACGACAGCCCCTGCCTAATCTGAACCTGGCTCGCCCGGAGCGGGCGGATCATCGGGGGTGGGGCTTGTTCCTGGTTAAGAGCCTGATGGATGAAGTCAGAGCTTTGGTTACGCCCGGTCGTAATGAACTGCACATGGTCCTTTATCTGACCGCTTAAAGCCAGATTATTGCGGTCGGAGATAGGCAGATTTTTTATGTATAGTTCTCCGGAAAAGTTTTTTCCTTGATCGTGATCACAGAGGCTATAATGCAAGGGTGTAAGAAAAACTCTGTGCTGACAAGGAGCCTCCCATGAAAAAGACCAAAACTGCAACACAACTCAAGCTTGACCGACTCAAAAATCAGTGCCAAACTATCAAATCGCCAAAGCGAAGAACTGAAACAAATGATTGGCCAGCAAAATCAACGGGTTTGGACGGTTCGCCACGTCTACTGGCTGCTGTTGACCATTTTCAAGGTCTGCTATTCGGTTAAATATCTGCCGCAACTGTTGAGACATTTGGGCTTGAGTTATCACAAAGCCGTCCATCTGTTAGTCAAACGCGATAATGAAGCCCGGTGTCAGTGGATCCAAGGGACTTTACCCGCTCTGTATGCCGATTACCTCCAAGCCGGTTGGCGCATTTTCTTTCAGGATGAGGTCGGCTTTCAAACCGAAGGCACCTTGGCTTACACCTGGGGGCCGAAAGGCCAAAAGACGGAGATTAAAAACTATGGCCGGCACGGCCGGGTGAACCTGATCGGAGTCCTGGAACTGGGCAGTGGCCTTTTCTATGGTCTCTTGACCTCTTTCAAAGTCAATGCCTGTCGCTTTCACCGGTTCTTATGTCATCTCAAACACGAAATGCCCACTGACAAGTTGATCCTCATCTGCGATAACGCGAGATTTCACAAGGCCAAATGGCTCACCGAGTGGCTGGCAGAGCAAACCTCCTGGTTGCATCTGGAATTTTGGATGTTTCTCAAAGAAAGCTCAAATACTTGCCGGTTGAGAGTCAGGTTAAGATTTTACACGAGCGCAAAAATATCATACAATCAATCTGCGAGCGTGTCATTGTTCACAACGATGGTCAAATAGAAATAGGAGCATTAATTGGCGAACAGAGTCAGTTATTCCGAGGAAATAAAAGCAACGCCGGAGCAGGTCTGGGCGGTTTTAACCGATGTGACCCGCATGCCGGAGTGGGCCTTTACCGAAGGGCGCTACCCTTATCCGGTCGAAGGACGTTACGGCAGCGAGCAGCGCGAGGGGCCGGGCACACTGTGGGTCGGCGTGTCTGCCGATGGACAGACCGCCACTCAAAAGATTACCCTATGGGAGCCGCCCTACAAACTCACCTATGAATTGCAGCAGATGGAAAATGCCTCCTTGCAAATGGCCCAGACCAATATGTTTGAATTGGAGCCAAGCAACGCCGGCACCCGCGTGGTCTGGACGGTAGATTGGAAGCTCATCGGCGGCTGGTCGCTCAACGCCATTTTGATCCGCCTGACCGGCAACGGGGTTTTTGAAGAGATGATTGCCGGCTCATTGGAGAATTTGAAGAGGGTGGTGGAGGGGGAGGCGAAGACACGTGAGGCGAGGCCAAGTGAGGCGGGAAAGCTAAAACGTAAAGCGTAAAATGTAATACCTGATTGTGAAATCCTCACGCATCACGCATTACGTTTTACGTTTTATCTCAATCTGTTTGACCAATGCCTCAATCATCTCCCGCTCAAAGCGTGCCGGCAGGCGAGTGGTGGCGTTGGCCGCGCCACAGGCTATGCCGTAGGCCAGGGCCTCCTCAATGCTATGTCCTCGCAGCCGGGCCACGGCCAGCCCGGCCAGAAATGAGTCGCCGCTGCCCACCGTGCTGACCACCTCGACCGGCGGCACACCGGCCTGCCACACTCCCGCAGGGGTTATGGCCAGCGCCCCTGCTCCGCCCAAAGTGACCATCACCAGCGCCGCGCCTCTTTCCAGCAGCTTTTGACCCACAGCTATAATTTTATCAGTAGCGAAATCGGTTTCAGTCTCCCCCCAGGCTTCGGCTAATTCAGCCCGATTGACCTTCAAACACAAGCCGCTTGGCTGCGCCAGCGCCGCCCGGAGCGCCGCCACGCTGGTATCCAGGTAAACCGGCCGATCGGCGGTGACCAGCGAGCGAGCCAAGACGCTGAGCGCCGCCGGTTCGACGCCCGGCGGCAGGCTGCCCGAAAACGCTACGGCCTGAGCATCTCCCGCCAATTTTTCCACGTGCGCGGCAAAGCCGGCCCAATCCGCTGCTGTTAACGGCTCGCCGGGTTCGTTGAGCACCGTCGTATCGCCCTTATCGTGGTTGACCAGGGTGCAGGTGCGCGTCTCGCCCGACGGCAGCCAGTACCAGTCGGCCCGGATACCTTCGGCTACGGCCAGGTCGGCCATCAAGCGGCCGGCGTGCCCGGCCAGCGGCCCGGTTGCCAGCACCGGGCAGTTCAATATCCGCGCCGCGCGGGTCACATTCAAACCCTTGCCACCCGCGGCCAGGTGAACCGAGGTCGCCCGGTGGACTTCGCCGATGGTCAGGTGAGGCACGTGGAGAGTGCGGTCAATAGTGGCGTTGGAGGTAACAGTGAGGAGCATCTTTTAGTGACGGCCCGCAGTAGAGGCACTCCATTCAATGTAGGGCCTCATCTCCGGGGGTTGAAACCCTAACTCAATTACCTCGGCGGGAATACCCGATTCAATGAGTTCACGAGCGATACCGTATTCCGTCCAATCCTGTTCGACCCAGATTTTGCCCTCTTTCAAACGTAGATGAAACACCACATTGTAAATCCGGCGGGGAGGCTGCCAGCCCATTTCTAACAGCAAATAATGCTCGCCGGCTTTGTCGCTAACGCTGACTGTTTCCACATCTTCTTCTTGGGGCGCATTTTCCAAATGTTCGCCTAAAATACGTTGAATAATCAAGCGGTAATCTCTCAATCTATCCATTTCACCACCTCCTGCCTATCCAATGCAACCACAATAATTTTAAGCGAGAGTTTTTTGATGACAACCCAACCCCCCTACAGAATCAAGTAAGTTAACAAAGACTGCCTCACTGACAGCCAAATAAACTTCCCGTTCTGGTTCAGTTTCCGAGAGCAAAGCCGAATATAACCCATACAGGCCAATGGCTTTCTCCAAATCATCCATCATCGAGAGGCTGACAAAGCTCTTGATTTCAACCGCTATCTTACGCTCTTCTTTCGTAGCCGCAATAGGTTGCTCTGCGCCCAAATCGGCCAGGACACGCAAATTGCCAAAGCGAATGGGGAACGGGTCGTGGGTAATCGTCCAGCCGTCTTTGATCAGAGCGGTTTTTACGATGTTGTGAATGATATCTTTGGTGGGCATAAATCAGTTGAGTTTTCTCCTAGCTTAAAATAACTGCCTGATTGTTTAATCCTCATAAACCGCTTTAACACTAGCTGGATCAAATTTATTAGGCCACTGTGTGCGATGGTTATACTTTGCCCCACTTAGATTGGCTCCTTCTAGCAAGCCCTAGTTTAGCCATGCTCAAATCAGCTCCACGCAGATCAGCATGGCTCAAATCAACCGCTCGCAAGTTAGTTTTACTTAAATCAAAATGGGCCAAGTTATATTGACGACCAACCCAATGTAACGCGATTTGATACTGCTTCTCAGGAGTCAAAGAAACTGGCGAAATAAGAAGAGAAAGCCGTGTAGCTAAAAGAGCCATCTCTTTTTGTAAGGCGGGAAAAGGATCGCCTGTGTAATATGGTTGATGTTTCTCATAACGGGCCGGGTTATGTTCTCTTGCGATAGCTAACAGAGTATTAAGCTGCAAAGTCTTCTCAGCGTGTTCCAGTAATTTAGCCACAATTTCGGCTGTGCCGGTGTTTTGAGCCAATTGATCGTACACGGGCCGGAAGCCCGGCAGATCGAAGCAGAGGGCGCGGAGTTCGGCGTCGGTAAAACCGTTCGTCAGCAATTCGCGGATGTTGGGCAGGTTGTAGAGTTCGCTCATTCCTCCAAATCCTGGTTTCCAATTACCTGAGAAACTTAGGCCAACTATTTGGCATTAGAAGCCGTTGGTTTGGCCTGCTTGAGTTGATAAACTTCCTCACGAATCTGTTCGACCGAAGCCGCTGCTTCTGCCTCACTCAAATCCGTGGCAGCATTTTGTTCAGCCAACTTCCGTAGTTGCTCAAATCTATCGGTTCGTAACTGCTGCCACTTTTTCTGCATTACCTCACTCCTCAGCAATATTTTATAGTAAAGCTACCCCTTCGACAAAGCTATAAAATTTGTTGCTTCAAGAATTTTAACCAGCCACCTGTTGCAACGCCGACAGGTTGGCCTCTCTAAAAAACCGGCGATAGGCCGCCGTTTCAGCCAGGGCGGTTTGGAGCAATTTCTCTATCGTCTCCGCTTCGGGAGCGGGCGGGCGTTGGTCGGGGCGAAGCACCACGATTTCGCCTTCGTCGGCGTAGAGGGATAGTTTGCCCTGAGCCACCAACCAATCGAGGCCCAGCCGGGCCGTCGCCGGGCGGTGGCCGAGCGCGGCGGCCAGTTCTTCCAGGTTGACTTCACCCTCTTTGTGGGTTAAGGCATATTTGACCAGCCCCAGCAACTGCTGCATAAACGCGGGCAGCGTATCAAACGGTGAGGGCTGCCCGACCAAAAAAATCTGGCGAGGCTTGACCTGGGCCAGCGCCTGCTGGTAAATATCCTGGCCCGGCGGCGCGGTCCAAACGACCAGTGTTTCGGCGGGGGAAAGATGATGGCGGGGGAGGGGGGAAAAAAGGGGGAGGGGGAGGCCCTCCGCCCAGAGAAGAGGTGCTATAAGGTGGTACGTGGTGCGTGGTGCGTAAAGAGATTGGAGATTGGAGATTGGGTTTTCGGCTTGCCGCCAATCAATAAATTCGGTTTTGGGCACAACGGGGGCGGGGGTCCACTCGCGGGCGGCCAGCCACTCGATTTGCAGGCCGCTGCCCTTGAAATCGTCGGGGCTGAGGGTGAAGGCCAGGTCAAATGTGCCCTGGGGCGAAGGTTGGGTGGCCCCGCCCCACCAGATGATTTCCCGGACCAGGCCGGCGGCGTCTCGTGCAGCCAGCCGTTTGTGCGCCCCGGTTTTGCCAAAGGTGGCTTCGTCAACCAGCGTCAGGCCGGTACAGCCCAACTGCACCCGCGGATTGCCTGCCCCAAAGGGGGCCAGCCGGTTAATCGAGGCCAGCAGTTCCGGCGACACTTGCGACCACTCGACGACAGCATCCAGGGTCATCGTCTGAGGCGCAGTGGTCTGGCAGCCGGCCAGCGCCGCCGATAAACCCCGGCGAAAGGCGAGAATATTTTCGGCGGCTAAAGCCAGCCCGGCGGCCTGGGGATGCCCGCCAAAGCTAGTCAGTAGATGGGCCTGGCTTTTGAGGGCCTGATGAATATCGCAGCCGGGCACGGAGCGGGCCGAGCCACGGGCCAACGGTTCGTCGGGCGACAAGGCCAACAGAATCGTGGGCTTGCCAAACTGGTCAATCAGCCGGCCGGCGGCCAGGCCCAGCACGCCGGGATGCCAGCCAGCGGCGGCCAGAACAATGGCGTTGTAGTCGGCCAGCGAAGGGGTATCTGCCAACTGGCTGAGGGCTTGGACCACCACCCGGTCGGTCAGCATTTTACGCCGGTCGTTCAGGGCTTCCAATTGCAGAGCGATAATGCGGGCGCGGGTCAGGTCGGCGGTGGTCAACAACTCGACGGCCAGGTTAGCGTCGCCCAAGCGGCCCAGGGCGTTGAGGCGGGGAGCCAGCCAGAAGCCAATGTGTTCTTCGGTCAACCCCTCCGGGGTGAGGCGGGCGCTTTCGATCAGAGTTTGCAGCCCCAATTGGGTCGTCTGGCGCAGGGCCAGCAGCCCCTTTTGCAGCAAATAGCGGGTATCACCGACCTGCTGGGCCACGTCGGCCACAATGCCCAGGGCGACCAAATCCAGCAGGGTTTCGCCCTCGACAGCCCGCTGGCGGGATTGATAGAGTCCTTCGGCCAGCTTATAGGCCACGCCTACTCCCGGTAGTTCGCGCAGGGGATGCTGCGGCGGCAGGCGTTTGGGGTTGACCACCGCCAGCGCGGGCGGCAGCGTTTCAGCCAGGTCGTGGTGGTCGGTCACGATGACCTCCACCCCGGCAGACTGGGCGGCGGTTATAGCTTCGTGCTCAGCAATACCGGTGTCGCAGGTCAAAATCACCTGGACTCCCTCGGCGATGAGCCGCCGCAGGGCCGGCAGTTTCATGCCATGCGACTCGGTCAGCCGGTTGGGGATGTAGGAGCGAACCGTGGCCCCCAGGCTTTGCAGGGTGGAAACCAGGAGGGCGGTGGCGGTCTGCCCATCCACATCAAAATCACCCCAGACACAAATCAACTCCTGGCGCTCGATGGCTCGGTTCAAACGGGCGACGGCTTGCTCCAGGTCGGGCAGAACTTCGGGCGGGGCGGGCCGGTAAATCTCAGGATCGAGAAAAGCGTGGGCCTGCTCTACCGTTGTGATGCCCCGCTGAGCTAACAGTTGCGCCAGCAAGGGGTCGCCGGTAAAGTCGAGCAGCGCGGAGGGAATATGAGGTTGGGTGGGGAGAAGCCAGTGAGTCATAATAATTGCGAATTGTGAATTGTGAACAGTGAATTGTGAACGGTTTAAGAGAAAGTAATTTTCATTCACAATTCACAATTTAGTTGCTTCACTCCAGATCGCTTAGCCAATTCTGGCGGACTTGTTGGTTGCGCTGGGCCATCCAATCCTCTTCGGCAGATTGTTCTTCCCTGGCCTGCTCAATCAACTGGGCAAAATCGAGGCCCTCGGCCTCAGCCCGCGCTGCGCCGGCGGCTTTGACGACAGCCAGCGTTTGTTGAAGCGCCTGCTGCGTAGCTGTGGGCGGCGCGTCTTCTGGGTAGGACTGCCATTCCGCCTGGCTTTCCTCCAAATCTCGCGCCAGATAAGCCAAGGCTTTGGGTGTAAGTTCAGCAAGAAGGGTTTGAAATAAGGTTTCGTTCATCGGCTTAATTCCGTCTTGCGTGTTGCGTCTTCCGTTTACTTACGCAAGACGCAAGACGTTTTAGCTGGCTTAAATCCCGGAACATTTTAAAACTGTATCTCCGCAATTTGATCCCAATCGAGCGAGGACAAATCCAGTTCGGTCACCACCTCGTCGGCCAATTCTGCCAGCGGGCCGCCTGTTTGGCCGCGATCACAGTAGGAACGGTAGACGCAGTAGGTACAGGCCTTTTTGTCTTCGACCAGCGGAAAAGTGACCGTTTGGACAGCGTGTTTGATCTGCTCAATCAGATGGCTGAGAAACTCCTCATCCCGCCGGCAGAGTTGGGCGCTGTAGGTAAAGTGTTCGGGCTGGTCGGGGCTGGCGGGATACCAGTAAATCATCTCAATGGCCGCCGGGTCAAGCGGCTGGCCGTTGTTGAAGGCTGCGCCGGCCAGGGCCAGCACGTAGGGATAGACCCGCGTTTGCATCCGCCGAGCCAAATTATCTCGCTCAGGTTTATGGAGCGAGGTTTTCCAGTCAATAATCAGAAAGCGGCCATCCGGCTGGACCGCCAGCAGGTCGAAGCGGGCCAGCAGCCGATAACCGCGCAGCGGGACAGACAGCACGGTTTCGGGATAGAGGCGCGTTCCGGCGGCCAGAGTGGGGCGATACTGAAGGTAACTTTGCCACCAAATTCGCAATGAAGGGTCGCTTTCAGCCAGGTGTTGGTTCAAAATCTCTTCGGCCAGGCCGGCCACGTGCTGCTGCACCAGGCGATGAAAATCCGTGCCCAATTTGGCCAGCCGCTCTGCCTCTCGCACCGGCTCCGACTCGACGGCAGGCCAGCGCAGCCGATCCAGGTAGCGCAGTTTGAACCGGCGGGGGCAGGTCTCAAAATCTTGGAGGCTGGATTGGCTAAATTGGAAGCCAGGGAGTAGGGAGTAGGGAGTAGGGAGTAAGGGGTTGGGTTTCATAGGCGGCGCTCCGTACTGTTAACGAGGCCATTGAGGAGACGACCAACAGTTTCGGTTTGAGTTAGCAAATCGTTGTCGGAGGAAATATAGCCCAGGTCTTTTGAGAGGATAAAATAATACTTGAGTTCTTCCAGGGAGCTTTCGGCGGTATTGTAAAAACAAATTTTGTCTTGAATTCCTCGCCGTTTGAAGCCTTCGGCAATATTGGCTGGAATTGATACAGCCGCTCGTCGCATTTGAGTAACTAACCCAAACTTTTCTTCGCCTGGAAACTCTTTTGTTATCTTGTAAACCATTAAAACCAACTTATGCCCTTCTTTCCAAACATCCAAACTCTGAAAACTATCAATCTTGCCCATAATCCCTCTTTACTCCTTACTCCCTACTCCTTACTCCCTACTCCTTACTCCCTACTCCCTGCCTCCACGTTTGCAAAGCCACAAAAGGAATCGCAGGCTGATTATCCAATTTGCCGGCGTACTGCTGGCCGGTGTTCCAGGTGACAATCAATTCCTGGCGGGCGCGGGTCAGGCCGACAAAGAAGAGGCGCAGACGTTCTTTGACCAGATCGAGCCGGGCGGCTTCGGTGGCTGTGCCTTCGACATAGCTTTCGTCGGGGTTGATGAGGGCTTCCAGTTGGGCCAGTCCTTCGGCTTCCAGGTTGAGTGAGTCGCGCACAAACCACTTTTCAGAAAAGTAGGTATCTTGCGGTTGGCCGGAGGGGAAGCTGTAATTGTTGAGGCCCATCAAATACACCCGGTCCCACTCCAGGCCTTTGGCCCGGTGCATGGTGGCTACGGTCACTTTACCCGGCGGCGGCTCAAAGCCGCCCATATCTTCGTCAAACCCCAAAAAGCGGCGCTGGTTGCGGGCAATCTCGGCCAGTTCCTCGACAAATTGGGGCAGACGGTAATCAGGGTGTTCGGCGGCGATGCGGCGCAGCACGACGGCAAATTTGTGGGCCAGGGCCAGGTCGGCCGGGCTGTCGAACAAATCCTGGGCCAGGAGCAAAATCAGCTGGTCAATCGGCAGGATGGCGGCCCCCTGCCAGCGGCGGACAAAGTTCCGGAAATCGGTGAGTAAGGAGAGGATGAAATGCGGCGGCGAAAATTCATCTTCTCCGCCACGCTCTGCGGCAGATTCGCTCATTCGCTGGCCGCCTTCTACGGGCAGAATGATCTCGGCCTGATTTTCCAGCCAGTTGCGGCCGGGACGCGGCCACAAATAATCTTCCAGATAGGCCAGGTTTTGCAGGGTCGTCTCAACGTGCTGGAAGATGGGCTGCAAATCTTCCAAATCCCACTCGTGCCGCTTCCAGACGTGGAAGACGGTGGCCAACTGGCGGGCGTCTTCCGGTCTGGCCAGGTATTTGAGCACATTGCCCAGCACCCCGGCGGTGCTGCGGGTGGCGGCGGTGCTGTTGAGCAGCTCGACGTAGGGCACATCGGCCCGGCGCAGGGCGTTGGCAATATCTACCCCGCGCTTGTTGCGGGCATCGAGAATGGCTACGGTTTGGGTGGGGTTTTGCTTGAGCCAGCCTTTGACCGAGCGCACAATCGCCTGGATTTCCTGGGCCGGTTTAAACTTTTCAGGACGAAAGTGAATCTGGTCGGGCCGGTCGGGTGGGTTAGGTTGCGGGTCGCCTTCCGGCGTCGGCTCGATGTGGGGCAGACTGAGGGCATCCTGCACTTCCGGGCGAGGATGCTCGGTCATGGTCCAATCAATCAGGTGATTGGCTAACTCAATAATGCTGGCTGAAGAACGGCCCGATTCCGGCATAGGCAGCGAAATCACATCATCGCGGCGCAAAAAGCCGCGCAGGTGTTCCGGGTCGGCGGTGGTGAAGGTTTCGTAGATGGCCTGGTTGGGGTCGCCGACGCGGACCCACGTACCGCCGGGGCCGGTCAGGTTTTCCAGGATTTCCTGTTGCAGTAGACTGCTGTCCTGGGCTTCGTCTTCTAAAATATAGGGCCAACGCTGGCGCAGCCGGGCCAGAAAATCGGGGTCCAGCTCGATGGCCTGGGCGGCCAGGCGAATCAGGTCATCAAAATCCACGCCGGTACGGGCCAGCCGGTTTTGGTACTCGCGGTAGATATCCAATCCCAGTTGGGCCAGGGGCAGCCGCTCCGGGTAACGGCTCAGGCTATCCTCCAGTTCGTAGGGAGCCAGGCGGTTATCTTTGGCCCGCTTGATAAAGTTCTGGGCAATTGCCAGGACCTGTTCGGGTAAATGCTGGCGCAATAAGGGTTGGATTTCCAGGCCGGGGGCCAGGTAGTCCTCAAGCCGGGAAGCGTTGGCCGCCAGCCAGCCTTCGACCACCTCGCGCAGCAGCAACTGGGCGGTGCGCTCGTCCACAATATCATAATCCTGGCTCAAGCCGACCAGCGAAGGCCGCTGCTGCACAATCTCGTGGGCCAGCGAATGCAGGGTGCAAACCCGGTAGTTAAAGCCGGGCAGCAGCCCCTTGGCTCGGACAAAGCCGTCCACCCGGCGGCGGAAGTTATCCACTGCCGCGTTGACCAGGGTCACAATCAGCACCTCCTGCTCATCGCCGACGCGCTGGACCAGCTCCGAGGCCAGGTAGGAGAGGATATGGGTTTTGCCGCTCCCCGGCACCGCCGACACGCCCACTCGCACCGGCCCGGCGGCGCTAAGGATGGTGTCGAGGATTTTTTGTTGCGAGGGGCGGGGGATAAAAGTAGGTTCAGTCATCAGTCAGTCTTTTAATCACGAATAACACGAATAGACGAATAGTACAAATAATTATAGGGTTAATTTGTTCAGAGAGTTGGTTACTCCAAATTCAATCAGTTGACAATGCGAATATATTCAACTTTGGCGGTACCAAAATTAATCAAAATACCCAGTTTCAAGCCAGTTGCTTTGAGATAAGAAAGGGTTTGTTGTTTAAAGGTATCAGTAAGGGCTGAAACCGCTTTTAACTCTAAAATAATCTTATCGGCAACAACAAAATCAAGACGATGCGTCCCAACCAGTTTTTCTTTGTAATGAACTTTTATTTCTATTTGACGCTCAAATGGGATTTGATACAAAGTTAATTCGTGAGCTAAAGCTTCTTCGTAAACACTTTCAATAAATCCAGGCCCAAGTGTGTTATGCACCTCAAAAACTGCCTTCATAATTTGAAAAGACAGTTCTCGATAAATTATCTCTCCGCTACTCATCCCCTATTCCCTCATTCGTGTTATTCGTCCATTTGTGTCATTCGTGATTATACCTATCTACGTATTAACTCTGTCACCCTAGCCCAAAAGTATGCGCTGGCGCATTGAAACCCAATTGCGAGTCATGATAGTATAAAATCACAGCAAATACAAGTAGCTCTTTAACAGAACAGAACATTTGTACCGCTCTCAAACCTCTTGATTGAGCCATTTGAATTTCCCATTTAGCCAAACTAAAACCAGAACCATGGAATCGCTCGGTGCTTACATCCCTATAGATCGCCGTCTGGCCCTGGCCCAGGGTCAAGCTCTACCTGACCGCATGCAGGGAACGGCCCTGTTTGCCGACATCTCCGGCTTTACCCGGCTGACCGACGCCCTGCTGCGCGCCCTCGGTCCCCGGCGGGGCAGCGACGAATTGACCCGCTGGCTAAACCAGGTTTACGATGCCTTGATCCGTGAAGTACAGATTTACCAGGGCAGCATCATCAACTTCAGCGGCGACGCCATTACCTGTTGGTTCTCTGAAAAGGATGAAGGCGGAAGGATGAACGATGAAATATTTTCCGCCTTCATCCTTCATACTTCATCCTTTCGAGCGGTAGCATGTGGGCTGGCCATGCAACAGGCGATGCGCCAATTTGCTGCGTTGGAAATCCCCGATGGCAGCACTGTTTCCCTGTCGCTGAAGGTGGGGGCGGCGGGCGGCTCGGTGCGGCGATTTTTGGTGGGCGACCCGGCCATTCAATACCTCGATGTCATTGCCGGGGCAACGCTGGAGCAGATGGCCCTGGCCCAACATTTAGCTCAACAGGGAGAATTTTTGTTGAGCCAAGAGTTGGTGGCCCAACTGGGCGACCAGATCAGGCTAAGCGGCTGGCGGGGAAAAACGCACTCCCAGAAACGCTCGCCGGCCGTCCTGACCAGTTTTGGAATAGTCAGCCACTTAACCCGGCCCGTCGAACCTCACCCCTGGCCGCTGGACCTCTCGAATACGGATCAAGGGCTGGCCGAGGAGCAAATTCGGCCCTGGTTGCTGCCGCCCGTCTACCAAAGCTTGCAGCGGGGACGCAGCGAATTTTTAGCCGAAATTCGCCCGGCAGTGGCCCTATTTTTGAAGTTTGACGGCCTGAACTACGACTACGACGCCTCGGCTGGCCAGAAGCTCGACGCTTTTATTCGCTGGGTGCAACATGTTTTGGTGCGTTATGATAGCTACGTAATGCAGTTGCTCAGCGGCGACAAGGGCAGCCATCTCTACGCCATCTTTGGCGCGCCCGCCGCCCACGACGACGACGCCGAGCGAGCCGTCGCCGCCGCGCTGGAACTACAAACTGCCCCCGAGCGATTCGACTTTATCAGCCAGGTGCAGTTGGGCCTCAACCAGGGACGGGTGCGGGTAGGCGCTTACGGCAGCGCCACCCGCCGCACTTACGGCGTGTTGGGAGATGGGGTCAATATAGCGGCCCGCTTGATGAGTCAGGCCGGCCCAGGCGAAATTTTGGTCAGCCAGAGTATCGTCGAAGCGGCTGCGGCCAGCTATTACTTCAAATATGTGGGGCCGGTCCATTTCAAAGGCAAGGCGGAGCCGATCACCGTTTCACAAGCGCTGTCACCCCGCCTGCCTTCGCCGCAAAAACTGTTTACCACCTTCCGCGAGCCACTGGTGGGCCGGGTTGAGCAGCTACGCCAACTGCAACAAATTCTGGCCCACACATTGGCGGGCCAAAAGCAGCTTATCTGGATTGAAGGCGTCACCGGGATTGGCAAAAGCCACCTCATTGCCGAGTTTGCCGAACAGGCCCTGCAAACCGGCGCGCGGGTCATCATTGGAGCCTGCCAGAGTACCCAGCAAAGCACTCTTTACTATCCCTGGCAGCAAATCTTTCGCAGCCTGTTTAATCTGGTTGACGAACGATCGCTCCAGTTGAGCCAGAGCGACCGCTTAGCCCGGCAGGTGGCTCAACTCGAAGCAGTCATCCCTACGCTGAACCCGGACTGGCTGATTCGCCTGCCCTTGTTGGGTGATCTGCTGGCATTGCCCATCGCCGACAATCCGACCACGGCGGCTTTTGAACCTCATTTGCGGCAAGGTGCATTGTTTGATCTGGCCGCAGCGCTGCTGCAAAGCTGGGCTGCCGAGCAACCGCTCCTGATCCTGATCGAAGATGCCCACTGGTTGGATGAGGCGTCGCGGGCGCTGCTGCTGTCGTTGAACCGAGTTCAGGCCAAAACGCCAATATTGTTTGTTCTGGTCCAGACTCTGCCGCTGGCAGGGGTGGAACAGGAGCAGTTGTGGCAGGAATTAAGGCGGCTGCCCCAGACCCATACCTTGAAGCTGGACGAACTTTCCCCCCCAGAAGCGGCCGAGTTAGCCAGCCAGCGCCTCCAGGGCAAGGTGTCGGCCCTGGCCCTGGAACTGATCCAGCTTCAAGCGCAGGGCAATCCGTTGTTTACACGGGAACTGGTGGATGCGCTGCACGAGTCAGGCGGCCTGTGCCGCCGGGAGGATGGCCTCTGGTGGCTGTCCGACGCTATTTTTGCGGCCCTCCAGGGGGCCAACTGCCTGGTCAAACGGCAGGGGCAGTGGAGCTTGCTGGAACACGCGCCGCTCGTCGCCGCCCGGTTAGATTTGCCCGACTCGATCCACAGCATTGTGTTGGCCCGGCTCGACCGGCTGCCGGAGCCGCTCAAGATAACCCTGAAAGTAGCCAGCGTCATTGGGCGCTTGTTTGAATTCGACCTGTTAGCCGAGGCCCACCCGGACCGCCCCGACCCGGCCACGTTGTTAGCCCAGGTGGACCGGCTTCAAGCCCTCGACTTTATCCAATCGGACCCATCCCTGCGGCAGCGGGCTTATCTCTTCAAGCACAGCATTACCCACGAGGTAACTTACGCCACTTTGCTGGCGCAGCAAGAACGCAGCCTCCATCGGGCCGTGGCCGAAGTTTTAGAACGCCGGCAGCCCCATGCGGTGGAGCGGCTGGCCTACCATTTTAGCCGGAGTGATACGCCTGAGAAAATGCTGTTTTATCTGGAACAGGCGGCCGGCAAGGCCCAGCGCGAATACGCCAATGAAACCGCCCTGGCTTACTACACGCAGGCGATCAGTATGTCCGAGCGCTGGCCGTGGCGCAAAGGCCAGATCGAAATCCTGCACATCCTGGGCCAGCGCGAGGCAGAAAAAGCCAGCCTCGAAGCATTTTCGGTCAACCTGGAAGCGCCCACGTTTGAGTTAGGCTATCTGTGGGGCCAATATTACGAAGCCACCGGCGATTATGCCCGAGGCCAGGCCAGCATCGAACTGGCCCTGGCCGACAGCCGGGACAAGGAGAATCTGGCCGGCGAGGCCCGCTGTCTGGCGGAGTTGGGGTTAATTGCCCGCCGGCAGGGCAATTATGAACAGGCCAAAGCCCAGTACCAACAAGCCCTGGCCCTATTTGAGTCGAAGCAAATTGCTGCTGAAGGAGAACTGTGGGCGCTCATTCAGGTTTATAACGGCTTAGGGGCTGTTTATCGGCAGCAAGGACATTTTGATCAGGCCCAGGATTATCACGAACGCGCCCTGGCCTTGAGCCGTCAAAGCGGCAACCGGTGGGGTGAGGCTGAGGCTAATAATGATTTGGGGGCGATAGCTTTCTACCAACGCCGCCTGGCCGAGGCTTTAAATTACCATCAGCAGACCTTAGAAATCCGGCAAGCCATTGGCGATCGCGCCGGCGAAGGGAAGAGCTGGCACAATCTGGCTCAACTGGCCCACGAGATGGGTGACAGCGATCAGGCTCAAAAATATTTGACCGAAGCCCTGAATATTTTACAGGCCACCGGCAATCGTTGGGAAGAAATTAATGTCTGGAATGATATGGGGATTCTTTATCAGGAACTGGGCGATTTATTTCGGGCCGAAACTTGTTTACAAGAAGCCCTGGCTCTGGCACAGGAGATTGGCGATGAAGCCGGGCAAGCCTACATCATCGCCAATTTGGGCCTGGTGGCGCGCGATAAAAATGAGTTAAAAACAGCCGAAACACTACTCACTACAGGGTTAGCTTTAGCTCAAGCACAAAATGACCAATATCTCGTGTCCATCTATCTCAACTACTTAAGCGCCATCAATTTGCAGCAGGATAATTTCCAACAAGCCATTACTCAGGCTGAATTATCGCTCCATTTGCGGCAGGAATTAAAAATGCGTTTTGCTACTCCGGATAATCTGGCCATATTGGCAGCGGCATATCTGGCTAAAGACGATTTGGCTCAAGCTCTCGATTATGCAACCCAATCCCAGGCTATTTTGGAAGAGTGTGGGGGTGAAGGACCGGAGTTTCCCCAACAAGATTATTTCATCATTTATCAAGTTATGGCTGCGGTGGGCCGGACTGAATGGGCAGAAACAGCACTATACGCCGCTTACAATTTAGTTACAAGCCGGGCTGAGAAAATTGTTGAGCCGCTCTTACGCCAGTCTTTCCTGGAACAGGTAGCGATCAATCGTACTATAGTGGAAACCTATAAGCTTTTTGTAGCCGAAAAATATAATTCAAGCTTATTAGTGGGCAACCAATAGGTGTCTCACGAGCCGGTGGTTCGGCCAACTTTGCGGACTTTCAGGTCATCTCACTCCTCTAAAGACCCGGTGCGCACCAGTCACCTCACTGATTGGGGTAACCTCATCGCGTCTCCTTCTTGAGGAGCAGGGAAAACCACCGGCTCGCCAGGCATCTATTATCCTTCTCCCAAGAAACAAGCGCAGCAAGAACTTTGCTGCGCTTGTTTTTACAGAAAATAGAACAACCGTCAACTCAATATCTCAGCCGCGTGAGCGGTGAGAAGCCATCCTTCAACTTGAACGTCGAGCGCCGGTCGGTTTGACCTTTTCGATTTTGCGGACTTTCATGGGGCCTGCTCCTTTCTGGATAAATTTGTTCACAAGGTCAGCCACCTCACTGGCTGGGCCTTGAAAAACATCACGAGTGATGCCCACCGAGCAGATTTTCTCGCCAGTAGGCGTATACCAGCAAACCCAAATCAAGGGCTTGACTGGTCAGGACGGCCAGGCCGTCCCCAAACTCCAGCGGCCTGGTCGAAGCGCCGCTGCTCACATTCAACAGCGCTTCCCATAACAAACGCAGCTTGATGGGCAGTTGAACCAACACAAACTGCCCCAAAAACAAGCCGCCCCCCACCAGCGTAATCAGGGCATACAGATAGATAAATTTCATCCCCCCCGCCGGCGGGTCGAACCGAGGGAGGCGGCGCAGCTTTGATTTGAGCCAATGATAGGTGTCGGCCTGCAAATTTCGCTGGCCCAGCAATGCAGAAAGCAAAAAGTAGCCGTCCATTTTGGAAAAGAGCCAGAATTGAGCCACCAGCGACAGGGTGGAGGTGAGCAGATAGAATTTTAGAAACTTGACGGCCAACTCCGGCCAAAGCAGCCATCCCACCTGCTGAAAATAGAGCAGATAGACCAATCCGCTTATCCGCAATAAATCCAGCATCATCCCTGCTGCAATCGGCAGCAGGCGGGCCGAACGGGGTACGGCCCAGATATTGTGCATAATCGTTTGGCTCATGGGAATAAATCCCAGGCGTTGGGTCCAGGTAATCGAGGCGTCAATGCCTTTGGCCCGGCAAGCCAGCAGGTGGGCTAATTCGTGCAGCGGCATATCTACCAGCCACAACAGCAGCCCCACCAAAATAATGATAAAGTTATAGTTATCTAACCAAAAATAGTCATTCAAGCGAGGCCACAGCGCCGGCGTTATGGCCCACAGGATAACAGCCGGAGGCGCCACCGCCAGCCAACCGAGCAGCACCGGCGTAGAAAAGAGGCGTCTGGCCCAGCGTTGCGGCAGCCAGGCCAGTTGAGACTCGACAGGGACGCCATGCATCGAAACAGCCTGACCGTCAACGGCAGCAATAAAATTACAGGCCAGGAAAGCTTGCATAACCTCCCAAAGTTCTGTTTCGGGGAAGGGGTTGAAGTGAGCCTCAAACTGCTGCCGGGCTTCGGCCAGGCTTAAGCCCTGGTCCAACCAGGCGATAAACTGTAGTCCTTCGGGGGGTAGCTCTAAAAACTCGTCGCCCCAGCCAACAATAGCCACGCCATTTTCAAGCTGTCTGGATAAGGGGTGTAAATGAATTCGGCTGTCGAGTGAGATTGCGGAAAGATCCATGTTGGGTGCGATCTGGTTTGAAAGGTGAAATTTAGGTAATATAGTGCTCCAAAAAAGTTTTCGCCGCTAAAACAGGTAGCACGCCCTTCGGCGCACCCGAAGGGGTGAAGTAGCCTGTAGCAAGTCATAAGTGTGCTACTTGCTACCTTGATCGTGAGAAAGAATTTTTCTAGACGCCTATATATTAACAATGTTAAGGATACCATGCAAAAGTTTGAATCTGGTTTGAGTCTTAGGCCAATTTTCCTATTTGCGCTCTACGGTTTGCATCTGGCGCAGCATCTGTTGGAGAGCAACCAATAATTGGCCGCGCTGCTCGTACCCCTGCTCGCCGACTTCGGAGTTGACGATGAAGATGTGCTTGCGGCAGCGGCGGGTCAGGCCCAGCACCAGCCGGTAAAGCCGATCGCGCTGGCCGGCTACCTCGTCGGCGTCGGTCCAGGGGCGGCCCGCTTCCCAATCGGCGGTGAGAACGTAAGGATGGGTCAAGGGTTGGGCAATGCGCTCCCACCAACCGCTGCTGCCCGCATCGAGCCAGAATTGGTAATCTACCGGGCGGTTGCTGACCAAAAAGGTGGTCGCCGGAGTGATTAACACCGCACCTGAGGTGTCTGTGTTAGTCAGGCCATCGGGTGAGGTTCCCGACAGGTCACTGGAAGCTGCTTCCCAACTGCGTAAATATTGGGCGGCCATGATGCCCTGCTCAATTGTCTCCAAATAAGCCCGGTTGAGATCAATGGGGGTTGGAAGGTGGGAGGTTGGAAGGTTGGAAGGTTGGAAGGCAGGAGTGCTGGGGACAAGTTCGACGACGCGGCGGAACTGGCGGGCTGAGTCAATTAAATTGGCGACGATGTGCCCGGCTTCGGGTTGATGGTGAAAGCCAAAGCCCGGCTGTGACAAAAGCTCGCCAAAAAGGCGGCTGAGAAAGTGATCCAGCACCGGCGGGTCGCCAGAGTCACGCACCGTTTGCAGCCAGCCACGCAACCGGTCAAAACGCTGGCCGGCCTGGTAGGAAATCCGCTCACGCACGTCGCCTTCGATTTGGTCAAAGGAGGTTAGGGGGAGACTAGAGATTGGAGATTGGAGATTGGAGATTGAGGATTGGCGGTCGGCGGTCGGTGGTCGGTGGTCGGGACGATAGACTACCTGGGTGAGCAGATTGGCCCGGATCAGGTCGAGGTCGGCGATGGCCTGGTTCAAGGCGTGGGCTACATCGAAGGGTTCGGGCAGCAGGCCCATTTCAGGGAAGGCCAGTCGAGCCAGGGTGAGAACGGTTTTGGCAGCCGGTTCTTCGCTGAGGGGGCGCGAGGGCCGGTGAGACCGCGCCGGCAGCCCGTGCTGGGCCATGCGCTGGGTAAAGGAAAAACGGAGCGCGTCGCTGACAAACGGGGCCAGCACCACAATTTGCTCCGGCGAGACGCCTTCGGCCAACAAGCCGGCAATCCGGTCAATGACCCACTCGATCATCTGTGGATAGAATCGCTCCTGCTGGAAGGTGATGACACGGCGGGGATCGGGAGATTTACGATTTACGATTTTCGATTTACGATTTTTGCGGTCGGTGGCCGGTGGTCGGCGGTTGGTGGTCGGCGGTTGTAGAATCTGGCCTAACTGCTCGCCCAGGGCCAGCATGTCGGGTGGGGCGACGTGGGAGTCGGTCAGGCGCACGGTTTCATCGGTCAGGTTGGCTAAACTTTGGGCGGTGCGCCAGTTGGCCCCCAGAAAAATACGATAGCCGGCATCTTCGTCGTTGATGAGCAGGGCCGACTCGGTTTGGGGTAGCCACTCGCGCAGAATGGTGTGGGCAAAAGGATTGTCCTCTTCGATGTTGTCCACAATCAAGTGATGGTAGCGTTCGGTGAGATAGCGACGGATGCCTTCGACCGGCCAGAGATGGCGCTGGAAGGTGTCAATCCGCAGCGAGAAGTCGAGCAGGTTGCGGGCCAGGCAGAAAGCCCGAAATTCGTTGACGCAGACCTGGGTATGTTCCAGGGCCGCCCGGCTGCTAGGTTCGATGGCCAGGGACGCGGCCAGGCGCGTCCCCACCTCGGTGTGGGGCAGGCCGATGAGAGCCGCTTTGTTAAGATTATCCAAAATCTGGCTCATCAGCCGGGGCAGCGAGATGGTGATGGGCACTACGTTGGGGTCAAAGTAGCCCTGGCGCAGCAGCGGCTCGATGACCTGGCGTAAGTAGTACTGGGCCGTTTCGATGGTCAGAAAAATAGGCCGGGCTTGAGGCCGGCCGAACCCGGCGGGCCTGGCTACCAACGGCCAGAATAGATCAATGGTCCGCAGCGTCAAACCGCTGAGGGTTAAAATATCTACGGCTGCCGCGCCGGGCAGCTCCGGGTCGCGTAGCAGGTCACGGTAGGGGCCAGCCAGCGTTGCCTGCGGCGTCAGCACCAGAATATTGTGACCGGGAACGTGGTCGGCCAACAGACGGCGCAGATGGCCTACAGCGCGGGTTGTTTTGCCGGTTCCGGCAGGGCCGGTGAGATAGGTAATAGGCATAATAAACCTTTCTGTTTTTAATAAATGTGATAGAATAGCCTCACGCCATCAGGATTGAAAATCCGCAGATTTCGCAGATTACACAGATTTTTAGTTTTTTATCTGCGAAATCTGTGTAATCTGTGGATTATTTTCAGAGAGGCTGGAACAGGAGTTAGCAATGGCAATTCAGGTCAGAAGCTTTAGACCCTCTGACAGCGAGTTCATTACCTCGTTGATCACCCGCTTTACCGAATTTGATTTGCCTCCGTGGCGGTCGGCGGATGAGATTAATTATACCAATCACAACCTGCTGCTACAAGCGATGGCCCAACCTGAACCTGACTCGGCCTTGCTTATTGCCGAAGATGAGACGGGCCGCCGAGCCGGCTTTATTCATCTGCAAACTCAAACCGATTATTTCAGTGGCGAGAAACATGGCTACATTTCTGATCTGGCAGTAGACCAGGCATTTGAAGGTCAAGGCGTGGGGGGCCTCTTGCTTGAAACCGCCGAAGCCTGGAGTCGCGCTAAAGGTTATAATCTCCTGACCCTCTATGTTTTTGCCGGCAACAGGCGCGCCCAACGACTGTATGAGAAACATGGATTCGATTCCGAACTGATCAAGTATGTTAAAAAGATCACCGAATGAAGTTTGACTGCATGCAAAATTCGATAAAGCGAGTGTAGCCGGGTATAATTTAATGGGTCAAACTAAACAAAAAGGATTGACCCATGCAGTGGCAACAGAAGCAATGGTCACATCTGTCAGCGAAAAATACAGCCGGGCTGGTGACGCCTGGTGACAACCCTGCGCCATTTACTGGCGATCCTGATCCTGCCCGGTATGGTCGTAGTCGCAGCACCCTATTGGCTCTTGACTGCCTTTGAAGCGGCTGACACGCGCTGGAACAGCGAGTCACTCGCTATGGGGCTGGGCCGTTGGGTTGGCGCTATCTTTATCATCACCGGCCTGGGACTTTTCATCTGGTGCGTCAGCCTGTTTGCCAAAGTCGGCCGGGGGACGCTGGCCCCGTGGGACCCTACTTGCAATTTGGTCGCTGCGGGACCTTATCGCTTTGTTCGCAATCCGATGATTAGTGGGGTGGCCCTCCTGCTCATCGGCCAAGCTGTGTTCTGGGGTTCCTGGGTTCTGGGAGGTTGGGCGGGGCTTTTTGTGGCGATCAACCATGTGTACTTTGTGTTTTCCGAAGAGCCTGGACTGGAAAAACGGTTTGGGCAACCCTATCGAGTTTACAAAACCCAGGTACCCCGCTGGATTCCCCGGCTAAGACTGATACCAGAACGGTCAAAAAAACACCTCAGGATTGAACATTCGATCCTCATCAAGGCCGCGCCTCAATCCGTCTGGCAGCACATCACCGAGGTGGATATTGCCTCATTTCGGCATCCGGCCTACTTGTCCCTTTTGGACATTCCCAAGCCGCTCCGGGCGGAGGTGGTTGAGCCGGGCGCAGGTGGCGCGAGAACGGCCTTCTTCGCCAACGGTCTCCGCTTCTGGCAAGAGATTACCGAGTGGCAGCCCTATGAGCGGTACAGCTTTACCTTCCGAGCCGATCCTGGTTTTCGGGTGGGCTACTTCCTTGACCTGTCTGATGGACCTTTTCGGCTGAAAGCAGGAAGCTATCGGATAACGCAGGGGACAGGGGGAGTACGCCTAACTCTGACCAGCCAATACGAGCTTGAGGGTCTAGCCGGGCTATTTCTGCGTATCCCGGTGAGGCTGGTCCTGGCTCTGTTTCAGCGGTATCTGTTAAAGGGTATCAAAACCAACGCGGAGCGACAAGAAATGACGCCGAACCAGTGGAATGGAGGGCCTTGTGCCGAGGGAAACTCTGTCCGTCGAGATTGATGCCCCCGGCGATGCCGTCTTCGAGATCATTCACAATTACGACTGCCGCCTGGAATGGGACACGATGCTGCGGGAAGCGCGGCTGCTGGGTGGGGCGAGCGCCGCCGCAGCCGGCGTCCGTTCGGTCTGTGTCGGGACCTGGCGGAGCCTGTTCCTGGCTCTGGAGACCGAGTACGTCCGGTTCGAGCCGGGGCGAGTCGCCGCCGTCAAGCTGACCAATCGTCCACCCTTTTTTGAGCATTTTGCGGCCACGATTCGGCACGAGGCCATCGGCGAGGGTTGTTCACGCACCACCTACATCTACTTTTTCCGCGCCCGTCCTCGCTTCCTGGCCCCTCTATTGGAGCCGGTTATGAACATCCTGCTCAAGCGAGAAGTCCGGCAGCGGCTACATTCCCTGGGCCGCTATCTTGAAAGTCACAAGGTTGATCGTGAAAACTCATGATTTCCACCAATAGCCGTTAAATTTGGTAGTAGGTAGATAAACGGGCGCAGGACTACGAGAGTTTTTCATCGTTAATCGGCCGATGGTCATTAATCAAGACAAACGGCGAAGCATCTCCTTTTAATTCCCCTCAATCATCTTTACCAAATCTTCATCAGGGCTTCAAACCAGCTTTATGATAGCCCGATACACTGGGAGCGAATAACCAAATCATTCAATCAGAAAGGATTTTTACCTCGATGCCAATACCGAACTTGATTAAGCTCACCTTTGTGCTATCTCTCCTCTTAATCTTCCCCAGCTTAGCTCAGGCCGACGCCGACCGTAAAGGCTCCCTCCAAACGGTGGACGGCTACCAGGTCGAACTGGTTTTTGCCGTGGGACAGCCGCAGACGGGCAGCAATGAATTAACGGTCAAGTTACAGGATCCGCACGGCCAACCCCTCACTGAGGCGTTAGTTAATGTTACCATAGCCCGACCCGAACCCGACTCTCACGATGACGCGGTGGTAGATAACCATCAAACCAAAGAGCATAACACTACTGATGCCGATGCAGTCGATCACCACGAAGGCGAGGCTGGCGATCATACGACAACTAGCGAAACCGACCATACTGATCCTGACAAGGCCAATCATACCGAGGCTCTGACCGTAGACCCTCATTCGGACGAGCACAGCGAAACCGGTTCTGCCGACTCTCACGAGACTGAAGGTGGGGAGCATCATGGCGAGGCTGAGAATGTGGTTGCTCAGTTGATGGCTGCTCCGGCAGCCGGACATTATCAGGGCTACATAGACTTTGCCGACACCGGCGCCTGGCTGGTCAAAGTCAACTTTGTGGCCGACGGCAAAGCCAGAGAAGCTAACTTTGTCGTCGAAGCCGCTCGGAACGCAACGACGTGGTGGGTGATCAGTGGTTTTGTTGGCGCTAATGTCCTGGTGATTGGGACAGCGGCAGTTTTGAAACAGAAATCTGTTAATACCAGGAGAGGAATCAGATAATGTTGAACGTAGATGAAGCAACACCGGTAAAAGTCGAAAAAACAACTGCGCCAATCGAACTCAAATTAGAGGAGTCAGTCCAGGTAAGGGTCGTGGCTCTGCCTCTGGAAGGGAATTTACTGAACCACAAGCTTATCGGCGGGATGTTTAGAGGCCGCTGGTTTCCAGGCATCTTTCAATGGCTGACCCTGGGAGTTTTTGCCTTTATCATTTACCAACTGTTGCTTGGCCCGCTCAAGGCCCACGACAACTTTGGTACGGCCATGACCTGGGTTTTGTGGTGGCCGCTCATCCCGATCATCTTCCTGGTCGTTGGCCGCTTCTGGTGCGCTGTTTGTCCCTTTGCCACTCTCAACGATTTGGTCCAGAAGTTTGTCGGCAACAATCGCCCGGTCCCAAAATTTTTGAAGAAATATGGGATTTGGATTATTGATGTCGCTTTTATTCTGATCACCTGGGGCGATCATGTCTGGGGCGTAGTGGAGTCGCCTTGGGGTTCGGGTATTCTGCTGATGCTGCTGGTGACTGGCGTGGTCGTTTCGGGCGCGTTTTGGGAACGCCGGACCTGGTGTCGTTATCTGTGCTTCTTGGGTGGACTGTCCGGCAACTATGCCCGCACGGGGATGGTGGCGCTGCGGGCAACCCCGGAAATCTGCGCCAAATGCAAAGTCAGCGCTTGCTACAAAGGCAGCGATAAAGCCCCCGGCTGCCCGATGTTCGAGTTCCCCCGGACGATGGATACCAATGCTCGTTGTAACCTGTGCAGCTACTGTATCAAATCCTGTCCCAATAACTCCATCAAGCTGAGCCTGCGTTTACCCACCCAAGAATTGTGGTTTATTCGCAAACCTAAGTTCGAAGAAGCTTTTTTAGCGGTAGTGATTATGGGCATTGTTTTTGTCCAGAATGTGACCATGCTAGAGGTCTGGCAATCTATCTTGCATTGGCTGGAGGGCGTCACTGGTACTACCAGCTACTATGTCACCTTCACCATCACCTTTATTATCGCTATGCTCATCCCCATTGCCCTGTTAGCCTTAACGGCCCTGGTAGCGAAGCGATTTAACCACGACTCGCTGGTGCAAAACTTTGCCAAGTTCGGCTATGCCATCATCCCTCTGGATGTTGCCGGGCATGTCGGCCATAACCTGTTTCACCTGCTGGCCGAGGGCAAAGCCGTCTTCTTCACCGCTCTGACGATGTTTGGTCAGGAAGTTACGGAGGCTTCGCCCGCGCTCTTAAGTGGACCCACTATCCAACTGCTCCAATACAGCCTGATTGCCCTGGGCGTCATCGGCTCGTTGTACACGGCCTATCGTATTGCCCGCAGCAACTATTATGGGCAGGGACGAACCTGGAGTGCGTTTGCTCCTTACGCAGTGTTGGTGTTACTGCTCGGTGTCGTTAATATCTGGCTCTTTATCCTGCCGATGGCGATGAGAATGTAAGTCTCGGTGAAGATGATTGGTTTGTAACTGCTCCAGCCTCATCAAAACAAAGATTTTACATCTGACCGGTGGGAAATTGGCTGCTCAACCCTTTCCCACTGGTCTTTTAATTACCATAATAGCAATAATGACCGGCTTAATCCCGCACAGCAGCGATTCACCCTGGGGTGTCCAGCCATAGGCCACATATATCCCCGCCAACCGGCCCGGTTATAGCCGATATGAATAGCCATCTCGGTCGAGTTGGGGCCGGGGATCAGATTTGTGACCCCCACCAGGTCCAAAAAATGTTGTTCCTCCAGCCAGCGCCGCCGCACTACGACTTCGTCGTGCATCATGGCAATGTGGGCAGCAGGGCCGCCAAAGGCGGTAAAGCCCAAACGGAGAAAAAGGCGAATAACCTCCCCCAAGTTATTATTCATCCGTCTACATCTGCCTCCGCGGAAGCCGGTAACATCTATTTTGTTTCTTATCTACTTGGTAATTAACTCACTCCCGGCAGATTGCCAGGCCTGCATACCGCCATCAACCTCGACGATGTGAGTGTAACCCAACTTGGCCAGGGTTTGGGCCGCTTCATCGCTCATTCGACCGCTGCGACAGTAAAGCACGATCTTCGCATTTTTGTCGGCAGGAAGTTGGCTAAGGTTGGCTTCAATCTCGTTGTAGGGGATAAAGGCGTCGGTTTGGGGTAGTTCCCCCTCATAAGGAATATGGACATTGACCAGGGTGAAATTCTTGTTGTCCAGCGCTGGCTTTAGTTGGTCAATCGAAATATCAGTATAGCCATCGGCATTCTTGGGCAGGTTAAAAATATCTCCCGCAGCGGCGAGGGAAGCAGTGGATGTACTAGATGTGCCACAAGCGGCTATCAGTATAGTTAGCAGTATAAGCGTCATTAATTGTTTGGTCGGCATCCTCAAATCTCCTCTATGCAGAATTATCCCTATTTTTGTTCTTTGATATTGTAATCTCTTTACAGAATCTTTAAAGAAACTTAGCCAAAACTTCAAACAACCCTGCTATATTACAAAAATAGTTCAGGCTTTGAAGGCTAAGAGACCCTACTGTCTGGACACCCCTCAACTCTAAGCGAAGTTGCTCGCTCGGATCAAGATGCTGCATTAATCGAAATAAACAAGTGAGGTCATCAATGAGTCATTTTAAACCTTGCAGTCGCCGCAATTTTTTACGATTGGCTGGCTTTGGCGCTCTCACCACTTTGACCGGCGGCGCAGCAACCTGGTTAAGCGCCTGTGCCCCAGCCGCTGCTCCTTCCATCGCGTTGGCTGCCTCTACTGCAACACCTGGATTGGCCAGTTTCAACCCGGATGTCGAGTTGGCCTTGCGCGCCGTCCAGACCGAGGTAAAAATCCTGCCCGGCCAACCTACTCAGGTCTGGACGTATCAAGGTGAGGTCTTGAAGGGCGCCCCGGCAGTTTTGCAGTCCCTGCCCGGCTCGTACCTAGGACCTATTATCCGCGCCCGCCAGGGGCAGAAGTTCCGCATCCACTTTACCAACAACCTGCCGGCGGAGAGCATTATTCACTGGCACGGTCTGCGCGTGCCCGACACCGCCGACGGGCATCCCCGTCATGCCATCAAGCCGGACCAAACCTATGTCTACGAGTTTGAAGTGCGCAATCGAGCCGGCACCTACTGGTTCCATCCCCATCCCCACGGCCAAACCGGCTTCCAGGTCAATCAAGGCTTGGCCGGGTTGTTTTTGGTCACCGACGAGGAAGAAGCCGCTGCCGGTTTACCTGCCGACGCCTACGATCTGCCGCTGGTGCTGCAAGATCGGGTCTTTGATATGGACAACCAGTTTGTCTATCTGGCCGGTGGCATGATGGACCAGATGATGGGCTTTTTGGGGCAGGATATCCTGGTTAACGGGCAGCCCAACTTTAACCTGCCGGTCGCCACCCGCGCCTACCGGCTGCGGCTGCTCAACGGCTCCAATTCCCGTATCTACAAACTGGCCTGGCAGGATGGCACGCCGCTGACGGTCATCGGCAGTGACGGCGGCTTGCTGGCAGAACCGATACAGCGTGAGTATGTCACCCTGGCGCCGGGAGAGCGGGTTGAACTGTGGGCCGATTTTCGCAATTACCAGGTAGGGACTGAGCTGCAAATGCGCAGCCTGGCCTTTTCAGGGGTAGAAGCGGGCATGATGGGGGGAATGGGTCACGGGATGATGGGCGGAATGACGACCAGTGCTCTACCTAATGGTGAATCCTTCCCGGTGTTCACCGTCCGGGTCGAGCATCAAGAGGCGGAAACTCTCCGGCTGCCTGAGCGACTGACAGCGATTGAGCCACCGGTGACAGAACAGGCAATAAACAACGATAAACCCCGCCTCTTTCGCTTGTTTATGAGCAATATGACCTGGACTTTGAACGGACGCACTTTTGAAATGAAGAGCGTCACTTCCGCAGAAACGGTGCAGTTGAACACCAGCGAAGTCTGGGAGTTGGTGAACGAACCAGGACAAGGCGGCATGATGGCTGATTTTATGGCCCATCCGATGCATATACACGGGGTCCAGTTCCGTGTTTTGGAGCGCCAGGTAGACCCACAATATACCGCAGGCTGGGAGAGTGTCAGCGAAGGTTACGTGGACGAGGGCTGGAAGGATACCGTCCTGGTCATGCCCGGCGAGAGGGTGAAACTGCTCATAAAATTTGAGGATTACCTCGGCCTGTTTCTTTATCATTGCCACAATCTGGAACACGAGGATATGGGCATGATGCGCAATTACCGGGTGCAGGCCTGATACAAAATTGGGGGGATAATGCAGAAACGACATTTTATCTATAGCGGTGTGACAATTCTAGCAGTTATTGTGGGCGTTGTTCTGGGGATACTGTGGAGCAGCCAAACTCAAACGGAGCGCTCACCCTACATAGCCCAACTGGATAGTTCAATTCGCGGCTTGAGTCCGCAGGAAATTGACGACTTGCTCAACGGACGCGGGGCAGGCTACGCTCGAATGGCCGAACTAAACAGCTATCCCGGCCCACGTCATGTACTTGACTTGAGACAGGACCTTCACTTAACCGTCGAACAAACCGAACAGATCGAAGCCGCCTTTGTCCAGATGCAGGCAGAGGCAAAACAAGTGGGCCATAAAATTCTTCAGCACGAAGCCCAGTTCAGCACCGATTTTGCCAGCCGGACCATTTCCGAGGATGATATAAGGAGGCAAACGGAAGCGTTAGGGCAACTCTACGGCCGGCTGCGAGCAGTCCATCTGCAAGCTCACCTGCAAATCACCCCGCTCCTCTCGGCAGAACAACTTGCTCAATACAATACCCTGCGAGGTTACAGTACCCCGCTGGAACAATCACCGTCCGATCACCATCAACATCAAACTCATTGAGTAACACGGACTGGCTACTCATTAGCGATCATTTAAGGGGGAAACAATGACAACGCATCAAGAACATTTACACCATCACGAGGAGCACGGAGGACATCACGACGATCATACTCCGGCTCAAGCCCATACCGGTCATGGTGGACATGAGGGACATCATCATCCCTCGGTCTCAGCCCAAGCCCGTCACAGCGGCCACGAAGGGCACGACAAACACGCCGGCCACAGCGAGACAATGTTCCGGGATCGCTTCTGGCTGACCCTACTCTTGACCATCCCGGTGTTGATTTACAGCGAGATGATCCAGCACCTACTGAGCTTTCACCCGCCGGTCTTCCCTGGCTCAGCCTGGATCGCGCCGCTTCTGTCGAGTGTGATCTTCTGGTGGGGCGGTTGGGTCTTTCTAAAAGGGGCGGCGGATGAACTACGCAGCCGCCAGCCGGGGATGATGACCCTGGTGGCGATGGCTATCAGCACGGCCTATGGCTACAGCATCGCCATTGATTTGGGCTTGGTCGAAGGGATGTCTTTTTACTGGGAGATGGCTACTTTGGTCGTCATTATGCTGCTGGGCCACTGGATGGAAATGCGGGCCATCGGCAGCGCCCAGAACGCCCTGAATGAACTGGCTAAACTCTTACCTGACACAGCGGAACGCATCGTCGAAGGCCGGACTGAGCCAGTGGCGGTCAGCGCTTTGCGGCTGAACGACCTGGTGCTGGTCCGGCCTGGGGCGCAGGTTCCGGCGGATGGGCAGGTCGAGGAAGGCGAAAGCCAGGTCAACGAGAGTATGATTACCGGCGAATCGCGCCCGGTTCACAAACAGCCGGGGGCTGAGGTCATCGCCGGGACGGTCAACGGCAGCGGCTCCTTGCGGGTGCGGCTTACCCGCACCGGGGAGCAAACGATGCTGGCCGGAATTATGCGCCTGGTGGCCGAGGCCCAGAGCAGCCGCAGTCGTGCCCAGGATTTGGCCGACCGGGCCGCCTACTGGCTGACCTTTGTGGCTCTGGGGGTGGCGGTTGTAACCCTAATTGGGTGGGTTTTGGCACGCGGATTTGATAACTACACTCTGGAACGGGTGGTGACGGTGCTGGTGGTGGCCTGTCCCCACGCCCTGGGGCTGGCCATCCCGCTGGTCATCGCCATCTCGACCACGCTTTCGGCCCGCAACGGCATTCTGGTCCGCGACCGGCTGGCCCTGGAACAAGCTCGTAATCTGAAGATGATTGTTTTTGACAAGACCGGCACCCTGACCAAAGGCGAGCAGGGCTTGGTGGCGATTGCTACCGCTGACGGAGTTGAAGAAGCCGAAGCGCTGGCCCTGGTTGCCGCGGTGGAAGGGGACAGTGAACATATCATCGCCCGCGCCCTAGTTGAAGCGGCTCAAGAGCGAGGTGTTCAGATTCCAGCGGTCAGCGGTTTCCAGGCGTTGCCGGGACGCGGCGTCCAGGCTAACGTGAATGGACGAACTTTGCAGGTCGGTGGGCCGCGCCTGCTGGAACAGGAAGAAGTGAGCGTGTCTGAAAATCTGGCTCACCAGGCCCATCTGTGGGGCGAGCGGGGTCAGACGGTGGTCTACCTGGTCGAGAGCGGCCAGACGTTGGCTGCTTTCGCCCTGGCCGATGTTATCCGCCCGGAGAGCCGCGAGGCTATCGCTGCCCTCAAGCAGCAGGACATCCAGGTAGCGATGCTGACCGGCGACTCCGAAGCGGTCGCCCGCTGGGTGGCCGGGGAGTTGGGCATCGAGACCTATTTTGCCCAGGTGCTGCCCGAACACAAGGCCGAGAAGGTCAAAGCCCTACAACAGCACGGCCAGAAGGTGGCTATGGTCGGCGATGGGGTCAACGACGCGCCGGCCCTGGCCCAGGCCGATGTGGGCATCGCCATTGGCGCAGGCACGGACGTAGCGCGGGCGTCGGCGGGGATTGTGCTGGTTCGCAACGACCCGCGTGACATCGGGCGGATCATCCAATTGAGCCGGGCCAGTTATCGCAAGATGGTCGAGAACCTGGGTTGGGCGGTGGGCTACAATGCCATTGCCCTGCCATTGGCGGCGGGGGTGCTGGCCGGGTTGGGCTTTGTCCTGCCGGCCTGGGTGGGAGCCGTGCTGATGTCGTTGAGCACCATCGTTGTGGCGATCAATGCCCAAACCCTGCGAGGGCTTGACCTCCGGCTGAGGTAACACACCGCCTCAGTGACGAACGAAGGCATTTCAAAGAAAATAAGTTACTAATTATAGATTGGTAACTACTCACCAAATAGCACCCCTCGATACGCGTCTCGCTTCGCCCTTCGACAAGCTCAGGACAAACTCAGAGCTCCTCAGGGTGCTACTCACCGCACCCTTCGATACGGCCTTCGGCCTACTCAGGATGCGGTGAGTAGCTACATAGATTGACCACACTTCTCAGCGCGTCTATACTATAGCCATCACCCAGGTGGCGAGGGAGAAATGCGCATGAGGCAAGAATTTGGCACGCCGGATGATCTGACCTATCTCCGGTCCGAGTCGCTCCAGCCGGTGCTGTTTTGTGTGATGGGCGTACTGTACCTGTGGTATGTCATCTTGTTCCACCCCATCAACCGCGTTGGCGGGGCCGGCTTAGGCCCGCTTTTATTGGCCGTAGGTTTGGCCGCTGCCTTTTTCACCCGCAAATATAACGCCTCGCTGGCCTCGGCGGCCCTGATTTTGGGGATTGCCGCGGCCAGCCTCTATCAAATGTGGCGGGGTGACCCCGCTGCGCCTTATCTGCTGGCCGTGGTCGTCAGTTTAACCGGACTTCTTTTTAACCTTAAAACCGTCGTCGGCGTAACGATCTTGTGCAGCAGCGCCGTGATTGGCATTGGCTGGCTGCACGGGGGACACTCCCCCTTTTCCAACCAGTTGTTCTCACCGGTGCTGGTTATTGTGCTGGTCGGGATTATGTCATCCTTGACGGTGCGCAACCTGTATCTGACCCTCTACTGGGCCTGGGACCGAGCCAAGGCGGCGCAATCCCACGAAGAAGAGCTGCTGGACCGTCAGGGGGAATTGGCCCGCGCCTTGAAAGCCCTGGACGTGTCGTACCAACAACTGGAACGCCTGAATTATGATCTGGCCCGGGCCAGAGAAGCCGCCGAAGAAGCCCGCCAGGCTAAACAGCAATTTGCCACCAACATCAGCCACGAACTGCGCACCCCCCTGAATGTGATTATGGCCTTTAGCGAAATGATGTACCTCTCGCCGGGTAGTTACAATAATGTGCCCCTGCCGCCGGCCTATCGGGGCGACATTCGCGAAATCTACCGTAGCTGCAAGCACCTGCTGCAACTGACCGAGGATGTGCTAAACCTGTCTAAAATTGAAGCCAGCCAGATGAAAATCCATCCCGAACCAACCAAGCTCCCGGAGTTGATTGCCGAAGCGTTGGGCATTATCCGCCCTTTGCTGCGAGATAAGCCGGTTGAACTTAAGGCTGACCTGCCCAAAAATCTGCCCCTGCTGACCATAGACCGGACCCGGGTGCGCCAAGTTCTTTTAAACCTTTTGAACAACGCCCGTCGCTTTACCGAACAGGGCAGTATCACCGTGCAGGCTGTGCTTGAAAATAAGCACATCAAAATTACCGTCGCCGATACCGGCAAGGGTATTCCCGCCGACAAATTGCAGACCGTTTTTAAAGAATTTGAACAGCTTGATGATTCTGTTTCGCTCCAACACCTGGAGGGCAGCGGCCTGGGGCTGGTTATCAGCCAGCGGTTTGTGGAAATGCACGGCGGCCGGATTTGGGCTGAAAGCGCCGGGATACCGGGGCAGGGCAGCCGCTTTCACTTTATCCTGCCGTTAAAAGAAAGTACCTTTATTACATCGGGCCGAGAGGAAAGACACCGGCTGCCGGTCAGAACCCCAACCGGGCGGGGGCGGTCCGTTTTACTTTTAGATTCCGACCCGGCGATAAAACGGCTGGTTGAGGATGCGCTGGAAACGTACCAGGTTTTGGCTGTTGCTGACAATTCAGACCTGCCCGGCTTGCTGGCTGAAACTCACCCACAGGCAGTGATTTTTAATCTGATGCAGCCGGAACTGGCCTGGCAGCAACTGCGGGCCTGGAAAGAAAAAACTGACAGGCTGGCCATCCCCATGATCTTCTGCCCGTTTATTGGCCCGCAGCAGTGGCGGCAGGCCCTCAATGTAACTGAATACCTGGTCAAACCCATCACCCGTGAGGCGTTGACCGCCCTGCTCAACCGGCTCGACCCGCATCCCCGCCGCATTTTGCTGATAGATGACGACCCGCGCATGAGCCATTTGCTAACCCGGCTGCTGGAAGCAGAGGGGGCTGACTATCAGATCAGCCGGGCCAATAATGGCCGGGTGGGTCTGGAGATGATGCAGCAACATCCACCCGACCTGGTGCTGATGGATTTGAGCATGCCGGAGATGAGTGGTCACACGCTGCTGGCTCAAATAAAACAAGACCCGGCCCTGTGTGCTATCCCGATAGCAGTCATCACTGCTTACATCTCGACGCCGGAAGAGGAGCGCAGTTTGGGCGGCAAGAGCCTGTTTATCTCTCATCCCAGCGGGTTTACCAATGAGGAGGTTTTAAGCTATGTGCGTAGTTTGCTCGATGGGACTTCTGTAAGTGGAGGCTTACACCTGGCCCAACACCTGGGTCAAGGCAGCCAGCAGGTCGGCTTGCCCGACGGGTTTGCGCAGGTAAGTAGCCGCGCCCAATGAGCGCGCCAGGCGCGGGTCTTCCAGCACCGAGCAAATGACCACCGGAATCTGCTGGGTGGCCGGGTCGCGTTTGAGGGCATGCAGAATCTCCCAGCCATCCTGATTGGGAATCATCACATCCAGGGTAATCAGGGCCGGACTCATCTCACGGGCCAGGCGCAGCGCATCCGGGCCATTGGTAGCGCCGATAACCTGATACCGGTATTCGGCCAGATAGCGTCGAAAAGCCTGGGACACAGCCTCATTATCATCAACAATGAGCAGCACTTTTTCCGCGCCAATGGGCAGATCAAACCGGCAACTACAATCGTCCGCGTTCCATTCAAAGGTTTGCCACTGTCCGTTCATTGACTCGACCAGATGGCGCACCGGCTCCATTTCCGGTTTTGGCCCAGGTTCGGGCGAAGCCGGATCAAAGTTGGCGGTTACTTCTACCCCAATCCGTTGCCGGTTAGCCGCAAATTGCAGACAAGTCTGCCGGCAGCCCGGCTGGGTGATGAGTTGGCTCAAGATATTCAGCAAGACCTGGCGCAACAAAGTTCGGCTGCCATAAATGACCGGCAACTCGGCGGGCAGGTCGCTGGTTAAAGTGACGCTATGTTGTTCAGCCAGGGGGCCGACCATGTCCAGCACCCCCTGCGCCACCTCCCGCAGGTCTATGGCGCGCTGGCGGGTGCGGAAACGCTCCAGTTCGCCGGCCAGCCCGTTATCAAGCTGAAGCGCCGGCGCAGGCGGTAATTTTTCTCGCAGCAAGCCGGCCAGCATCTCGATGGCCTTTTGCTGCTGGCGAAAGAACTGCCGCCGGCTGTAGCCCAACTCCTGCAAAATGTCGGGCAGGGGCCATTCTTCAACATAGCGATAGACCAGCAGAAAGTAATATTCGGCCCGCGAAGCGCCTTTGGCCACTGAACCGGGCGGATGCAGGGCTTCAATCTGTTCCAGCAGCAGCCGGCTTAGCCGCTGCGCCCGGTTGGGGCCGGGCTGTCCCGCTTCGGGCCAGTAACGCCGGGCCAGGGGGTGACTCTCCAGGTAAGGATAATCATACAGGTGACTCAAGACATCTTTGACTTGTTGCAGAAATTCTGACTCGGTTGGCATTAGTACCCTTACGACCGCCGTCTACCAATTAACCCGAGTTCGGAATTTTCTAAATCGCACCCTTCGATACGCCCTTCGCTTCGCTCAGAGCTACTCAGGGTGCGATAAAGAGCCGAAAATCATCCTGACGCGAAGCGGGCGTTAGCCCGTATCGAAGGGTGATTTTTGGAAAATATCGAACCCAGGTCAATTATAGCATACCTGGAAAAAACTTGGCACTAAATTGACACTGCGCTGGCACAAATCGCTGGCATTGCGGCCTGAAATTTATTATTATTGAGCCGAGAAGTTGCCACCGAGGCCGCTTTAATTCTTACTATTCAATATATCAGAGGAGGATTTTCGATGAAGAAGATAGTCTCATTATTGCTATTGCTGGCGCTGTTGTTGACGCTGGCCCCCTCACCCACGCTGGCCCAGGAGATTGCCTGCGAAAATGAAGTGGTCGTGCAGGCTTCCGATTTTCTATCCACCATTGCCGACAAATATTATGCCAATATTCTGGCCTACCCGGCCATTGTGGAGGCCACCAACGCTCAGGGCGGTGATTTTGCCAAAATTGATAACCCTGATGCGATTGAACCGGGCTGGAAATTGTGCATCCCCAGCGCCGAGGATGCTCAGGCCATGCTGGGCCAGGAGTTTTCCGCCCCGGCTGCCGCTGCCGCGCCCGCCGAAGGCGAAAAGATTGAGCTGCGCATCGCCTGGTGGGGGTCGCAAAAACGCCACGACGATACCATCAAAGTGATTGAAATGTATGAGGCCGAAAACCCCAACGTAGACATCACCTATGAATTTGCCAGTTTTAATGATTATTGGACCAAGCTGGCGCCTCAAGCCGCTGGCGGCAACCTGCCGGATATTATGCAGCAGGATTATGCCCGCATCGAAGAGTGGGTAGCCAACGATTGGTTGATGCCCCTGGACAGCTTTGTCGAAGCCGGCACCATTGACCTGTCTGATGTGCCCGAGGGCAGTATCAACGGCGGGAGAATTGGCGGCGCTTTATACGGCCTGAACCTGGGCAATAACTCTCAGACGTTCATCCTGGATACGGATGCCTTTGCCAAAGCTGGCCTGGAATTACCTCGCCAGGATTGGACCTGGCAGGAATTTGAGCAGACAGTTATGACGCTGCATGAAAAAACAGGCATCTGGGGCATGGGGCCAGGGCTGGACAATGAGCAAATCTGGAAATCGCTCTACCTGGGCCATGGCGAATGGTCTTACTCTAACGATGGTACTCAGATTGGTTATACCGATGACCAAATCTATGCTGACTTCCTGCATATGATGCTGCGCTTGCAAGAAGCCGGCGCTATTCCCAGCCGTGAAGAAGTGGTGGCCCGCTTTACCGGCGTTGGCCCGGAAAATGACCCCATTGTAACCCAGGAATCGGCCATTGCTTCTTACTGGAGCAATCAGATTGTGGCTATTCAATCTGCCGCCGGTGAAAACCGCAATTTCTACCTGGCTCACCTGCCCCGGCCAGAAGGCGGACAGCCTTCAAACTACCTCAAACCGTCCATGTTCTTCTCCATCACCAAACACGCCAAGCATCCCGAAGAAGCGGCCAAATTTATCAACTACTTTACCAACAATCTTGAAGCCAACAAGATTTTGATGGCTGAACGCGGCGTGCCCATTTCGCCCAAAATACAGGAAGGCTTGAAACCTCTCCTGGGCAAACCCCAAACCGCTATGTTTGAATTTCTGGCTCGCGTTGAAGCCGACAGCAGCCCCATTCGCCCGGCCGACCCGGCGGCTCACGCCGACCTGATTGATAATATCTATTGGCCGGAAGTGATTGACCCCGTTCTGTTTGGCTTGATTACTCCCGAAGAAGGAGTCGCCACGTTGAGAAAATTGGGCGGCGAGCTTTTGGCTCAGCAAGAATAAAACCTGACTTAAGAAGTCGAAGCGTGTTGCGTCTTGCGTGTTCCATTTAGCTTACGTAAGACGCAACACGCAAGACGAATAAAGGAAAATTATGCAGACAGGTACAGTCGAACGGACGTTTCCGGCCAGAGCGTCGCTGGGGCAGCGGCTCAGAACAGCTTTGTCTCTCAAACAGAAAAGCGGGCTAAGGCAGCACAACTGGGCCGGATATTTGTTTATTTCCCCCTGGCTGATTGGTTTTTTCGCCTTTGTCCTGATGCCGATGGTGGCCTCTCTGGTCCTGGCCTTTACCGATTACGACATTCTTTCTGCGCCGCAGTGGGTGGGCCTGGCCAATTTTGAGCGCATGTTTACCGAAGATACTCGTTATTGGCGCTCGGTGCGGGCCACGTTTTATTATGTTTTTATTGCCGTCCCGTTCCGCCTGGCTTTTGCCCTGGCGGTAGCCATGCTGTTGAATACAAAACGTAAAGGGGTCAGTCTTTACCGGGCCGTTTATTATGCCCCTTCGATTGTGGGCGGCAGCATTGCTGTAGCCGTGATGTGGCGCGAAATTTTTAGCAGCGATGGGGTCATCAATTACGTCCTGGCCTTTCTGGGCGCGCCCAATTTGAACTGGCTGGGCAATCCCCGCACCGCGATTTGGACCTTGATTCTGCTGGCCGCCTGGCAGTTTGGCTCGCCTATGTTGATTTTTCTGGCCGGCCTCAAGCAAATCCCCAGCGAATATTACGAGGCTGCCTCAATTGATGGGGCCGGGGCCTGGGATAAGTTTCTCAAAATTACTCTGCCCTTGCTAACGCCGATTATCTTCTTTAACCTGGTCATGCAAGTCATCAGCGGCTTTATGGCCTTTACCCAGGCTTTTATTCTGAGCGGCGGCACCGGCGCGCCCCTGGACACCACCCTGTTTTATGCCCTTTATTTGTATATCCGCGCTTTTAATAACCTGGAGATGGGCTATAGTTCGGCCATGGCCTGGGTGCTGCTGTTGATCATTGCCTTCTTTACGGGCTTAATCTTTAAATCCTCGTCGCAGTGGGTTTTTTACGAATCAAAGGGAGAAGAATAGATGAGCGTCACTGCTGCCGCTTTTAAGCCGGTACCTTCCAGCAAACGAACCCGCAAAAAATTGGTCAGAGACATCATCTATCATGCCGGCGTCGGACTGCTGGGCTTTCTGATGATCTATCCAATTTTGTGGCTGTTTGCCAGTTCTTTGAAAGCCTCGGATGAAATTTGGACCAATGTGACCTCACTCATTCCCGACAGGCTGGCTTTTGAGAATTACCCTAACGGCTGGGCCGGCTTTGGCGGCGTCACTTTTGGTACCTTTTTTGCCAACTCCTTTTTTTATGCCGGTATCGGCACCGTAACCGCTGTGCTCTCTTCGGCTTTGGTGGCCTATGGCTTTGCCCGCATTCGTTTTGCCGGGCGTTCTTTCTGGTTTACCTGCATGATGTTGACCCTCATGCTGCCGGTTCAGGTGCAAATTATCCCCCAATATATCGTCTTTAACTGGCTGGAATGGGTCAATACCTTTTACCCTTTATTATTACCCCGCTTTTTCGGTATTCCCTTTTTTATCTTTCTGATTATGCAGTTCATCCGCGGCATCCCCATCGAATTGGATGAAGCCGCCGAAATTGACGGATGCAGCAAAATCGGCATCTTTTTCAGAATTATCCTGCCATTGATTCAGCCGGCCCTGATTACTTCGGCCATTTTCTCCTTCTACTGGACCTGGGAAGATTTTCTCACGCCGCTGATCTACCTGAATGACATTAAGCTGTTTACCGTCTCCGTAGCGTTGCGCTCCTTTTCCGATCCCTCCGCCGCTACCGATTGGGGCGCTGTCTTTGCTATGTCGGCGCTGTCGCTGGTACCGGTGTTTATTATTTTTGTCCTCTTCCAGCGCTACCTGGTTGAAGGGATCAGCACCAGCGGCTTAAAAGGATAATCGTTACTACTCAGGGTCATGTCATTTCGAGACCGAAGGTCGAGAAATCTCCAAGGCGCAACACATAAAAGTAAGGTTGTAGAGGATTTCTCCCTGCGGTCGAAATGACATGGCCGAGCAGTTATGGATAATCTCTCATCTCCTGGCAGGCACAAACTTATGAGTCAACGCAAACGATATGCCCTGGTGGGCACAGGCGCACGCGCCGGCATGTTTATCGAAGCCATAACCACCACCTACCGCGAGGTAGCTGAACTGGTGGCTTTGTGTGACCTCAGCCAGACCCGCATGGACTGGTACAACCGCCGGTTTGAGCCGGCCCGCCCCACATATCACGCCGAGCAGTTCGAGCAGATGATTGCCGAAACCCGGCCCGATACGGTCATTGTCGCCACGATGGACAGCACCCATCACCTCTACATCATTCGGGCCATGGAAATGGGCTGTGATGTGATTACCGAAAAACCCATGACCACCGACCTGCCCAAACTGCAGGCCATTTTTGCGGCCATTGAGCAAACCGGCCGTTCCTTGCGGGTCACGTTTAACTATCGCTATGCCCCGGCCTACACCCAGTTCCGCGAGTTAATCATGCAGGGTGTGATTGGCCGGCCTTTTTTGGTGGATTTTTCCTGGATTCTTGATACCAGCCACGGGGCCGACTACTTTCGGCGCTGGCACCGCGAAAAAGAGAACAGCGGCGGGCTGCTGGTCCACAAGGCCACCCATCACTTTGATCTGGTTAACTGGTGGATTGACTCCTACCCCCGCGATGTTTTTGCCCTGGGCGCGCTGCAATTTTACGGCCGGCAAAATGCGGCAGAGCGGGGCGAACACTACCCTTACCGGCGCTACACCGGCGTCCCGGAAGCCCAAAATGACCCTTTTGCCCTCCATCTGGACTCAAAAGAGGCGCTGCGGGCGCTTTACCTGGCCGCCGAAGCCGAAACCGGCTATCTGCGCGACCGCAACGTCTTTGGCGAGCCAATCACCATTGAGGACACCCTGACCGTGACCGCTCGCTACCAAAACGGGGCGTTGCTCTCTTACTGTTTAGTGGCCTACTCTCCCTGGGAAGGCTTGCGGGTGGCTATCACCGGCAGCAAAGGTCGCCTTGAAATGGACATCGAGGAGAATATTACCCATCTTTTGGGCGACAGCCAGGCGGCCGAGGCTCAGGCCAGCAAAGGCGCTTTCAAGCAAGCCCGCATCCGGGTCTTTCCCATGTTCAAGCCGGGCTATGAAGTTGACGCAGCAGTGGGGAGCGGCGGCCACGGCGGGGCCGACCCGGTCATGCTGGAGCAAATCTTTTCCCCCACCCCGCCGCCCGACCCCTTCCAGCGGGCCGCCTCCCACATTGATGGGGCCGCCTCCGTCCTGGTCGGCATTGCCGCCAATCAGTCCATCAGCACCGGCCAGCTTGTCCACATTGACGACTTGTTTCCGCTGTCTTCACTGAAAGACCCGTGACTAAAAAATACGAGTTGGCGTTGTCGGCAGCATTGGGCAATCATAACTCCTCACCGCACCCTTCGATACGGCCTCCACGCCGTTTCGGCCTACTCAGGATGTGATGAGTAACGTCCTGAATAGCTGTGAAACAAAGTGGAGCAACCTATCGAAGGCGCTGCCTGGTGAGGAGTTACGGGCAAGCTCATATCCAGGCGTTTCAGCAGTTGCCCCAACAGTTTGACAACTACGAAGGCGAGGTGAATGACATTGAAGGGGTTTACTCTCCCACCACAAAAGCAATAGCATACTCTTTGGTGTGCGACAGGCTGACGGCAAAGTCCGTCAACCCCAACTGAGCAGCCAGAGCGGCCGCCGCGCCGTGTAGTTGGAGGATCGGGCGCCGGTTGGCCTCGCTGACTACTTCAATTTCACGCCAGCCCACCTCACCAATGCCGGTCCCCAGGGCCTTGGCCGTAGCTTCTTTAGCCGCCCAGCGTGCCGCCAGCGAGTTGATTTGGCCTCGACAGTAAGCCAGCTCGCGCTCGGTGTAAACTCGCTGTAGGAAGCGGTCGCCAAAGCGGGCCACACTTTGGGCCACCCGTTCTGTTTCAATCATATCTACGCCAACAGCTTTCATATCAATAAGTGCTCACGAATTTGCGATGGTGATACACCCAGACAATGAAAATCCTTTGCCAGAGATGACCGGAGACCAGAGACCGAGGACCGGGTATTTGTCCACTGGGCGTGTCTCCGGTCTCCCGCCCCTGGTCTATTTTCTTGGGATCCGGCAAAAGATTTACTCTTGCATAGGCAGAGGCGCAGTTGGTTTGATTTTTAACGCCTGCACCACATAGGCCGGCATATCCGGCTCGGTTTCCGGGTGCTTGGTGCGGAGGGTCCGGGGCATGGCCTCGACCAAATCGGAGACCTGCTGATACACCTCCGGGCTGATGATCACCTCACCCCGTTCAGCCCCGTCGCAGTAACGGACGGCGAGGTTGACCGTTTCGCCAATCACCGTGTATTCCATCCGTTCGGCCACACCGATAAAGCCGTGTAAAACTGCCCCGGTGTGGATACCAATCCCCACCTGGCAGACCGGCAAGTTGCGGCTCTGCCAGCGATCTTGTTGGGCGCTAATGGCCTGCTGCATCTCCAGCGCTGCCTGCACGGCGTGTTCCCACTGACGATGATCCGGTTCGGGGCTACCAAAAACCGCCAGGATCGCGTCGCCCACATATTTATCTACCGCCCCATTATATTTGAAAATGATCGGAATACAGACGCTGAACAACTCGTTGAGCAGCTTCACCACATCGCCCGGATCCATGCCGGCCGTCAGGCTGGTGAAGCCGCGCACGTCCGAAACCAAGATTGTGACCGGCTCGGCCCGCTTGCCGCCCAGTTGCCAATCTCCTGACTCGCTGAGCAGGCGCTCCAGCCGCTCGGCAACCTGGGGCGAGAACTGGCGCAGCAAGTTAGAGCGAACTACTTCCTGGCGGCGCAGGTCTTGCTGCAAAACATTATTTTTGACAAACATAGCAGCCTGGCTGGCCATAGCCATAAGCAAGCGCAGGTCCTCGTCGTCAAAGTTACCGCCAATGTCGGTATTATCCACAAAGACAATGCCCAGCACCTCTTCTTTCCAGATCAGAGGAGCATACATGGCGCACTGGGTGTTGTGCAGAATAACGCTGTCAAAAGGTCTGCCTGTTTCTTCCAGAGTGGGCAGCCGCCAGGTAAAGGCTTGCTGTTTTTCAATAGCTCGCCGGGCCAGATTTAAGCTAATGGACGGCTTAGCACCTTCAGGTACATAGGCTGTGGGCGTCAGCCCATGCTCATCCTGCAAGAGCAGCGCGGCACGCCTGGCCCGTGGGATGGCCTGGCGCAGGTGCCGGACCACCGTCTGCGAGAGCGATTCTACGGTGTCGGCTGTGCCCAGGGCCGCGCCCAGTTCATAAAAAGCGGTCAGGCGGCGCTTGATGATTTCCTGGGAGGCCGCCGCCAAAATCAGGGCCGAAGGTGAGTCAATGGCGCTGACGCTGCTGGTGAGAACACCTTCGGGGATGTGTTCGGCGGCAATCAGCGGGGTCGTCTCGGCCACCACTTCAAAAGTGGTCTGGCCCACCGTCACTTTGTCACCGGGAGCCAGCCGAGTTTTGGTAGTAATCCGCTGACCGTTAAGCCAGGTGCCACCGGTGCTGCCCAAATCTTCTAGCCAGAGTGTGCCCCCTTTGGCCTGACTCAGGCGGGCATGACGGCGCGAAACGGTGGTGTCAGGCGTTAAATCCAGGTCAACCAATTGATCGCGCCAGGTCCGGCCCACAATTACCGAATCGCTCTCGGTTTCAAATTGGTGGGGAGGGTTAGACAGATAAGTATAAGTAATACGCATGCGTTCCCCCTTGCGGTAGCGAGCGGTTGTCAGGGCGAGGCCGCCGCCGGCCAGAAGTTTCCAAACGGGCGGTCATAGAGCAGGTACGCGGCATAGTAATAAGTTTCGCGGGCCAAAAACCTGGCCTGGCTGCCTAAACTGCGATAGCGAGTGGTGGGCGTGGGCGCGGGATAAGCGTCCATGCCCAAATCCTGGGCAATCAACACGGCTCTTTTCAAATGCAGCGGATCGCTGACGATCAGCAGCCGGGAGAGATGATGAGCCTGGGCCACCTGCCCGGCGTAGTAAAGATTCTCCTGGGTCGAGTGAGAACGGGTTTCAATTAAAATATCTTCGGCGGGAATGTCTCGTTCCAGAGCATACTGCTGTGCTACCCGCGCTTCGGCGGGTTCAGAGGCATCGGCCTGGGCGCCGGTAAAAATCAGTTTGCGAACCATGCCCCGTTCATAGAGCGTAATGGCGTGATTAATCCGCTCCCTAAAAACCGGCGAAGGTTGTTCGCCCCAGGCGGCCGCGCCCAAAACAATCGCTGCGTCGGCCTGGACAGGCGCGGCGGTAGAAGGGTAAGCATAGATAGTCCAGGCCAGATAATTAATTATGGCCATAACACTCAGCAAAACCAGAAAAATACGAGCCAACCAGCGTTTTATCTCAATGCTCCACTGCCTGTTAGACAATAGAACTACTCCGGCGGAAACTGATTGTAGTAAATATCTGAGAGTTGGTCATGAAAACCCCACCCGATACCACTTGTATCCCTGACAATTTTTCTTAAACGGGGCCGAAACTGCTCAATCAACTCATAGCTATTGAGCCGTGACAGCAAGACAACCGCATCCTCATACATTGATTCCAGGCTGCCGTAGAAGTTTTCATCAATATCACCATAATTGTTAGTGCAAATGACCCCTTGCTCAACGTAGTAGATCATCAAATCGGCCACGGCGATGGGGTCGGCGCTCGATTTCTTAAAATTGTTGACTGCTTTCCGCGCTGCGCCTAAATTGAGGCGGGGAAAGCCTCGGTCTGGATTGAACTCGCGCTTTATCGCCCGGCGATACGGCTCGACCAGAGTTTCCGTCGTACCCTGACCAAACTGGGAACTGAGGAAGACTTTGTTATCCTGGTTGAGTTTATACAAATCCCCAATAATCTCCAGAAGCTCCTTGGCTTCCAGATGGGCCAGTTGTTTTTTTACTTGTGACCAGGTTGGAGATTTTTGTTTTTCCATTCCAGAGCAGCCTTTTTGTCTAAAAGATGTTACCTATGAATGATACCACAGGATAGCTTTAGTGTCACTTCCATAAACTTTTGACCGGAGATCGGCCATGAGTCGCCTGGACGCTGGCAAATTGACGCTTGAGTGACAAACACTCCCGGGGCTTGGATGATACAATTACCACCAGAACAATAGTTTTGGAATATTTATCTGAATAATTTCCAAACAACTTTTTTATTAAACTTGAACAATTTCCTGGTATTCTGGAAGCAAGATTGAAATAAGAGTACATCAAATGTCGTAGGCTAAGTAAGCAAAGCGCGTAAGCAGGCTAACTTTAAGCTACCCGTTTGGCGTAACTTTAATCAGCCTCCCGGCTGATTACAATTTGACCCAGACAGGTTATACTATACCTAGATTTGATGAAGGCGAGGTTAGGAAAATGGAACAGCTAAAATTGATGCTCAAAGGTGCTTTGGTAACGTTGATCTTCTGTTTGGCCGTAACTTTAACGGCCTTGGTGGTCAGTGAATTACAGACGGTTCGGGCTGATGTGGCCCGGCCGGTTACTACTGATGAAACGGTTGAGTACGCTCCGCTGCACGATGCGCCTTTGCAGCGTGATGTTACAGCGCAGCGCTTTGCTCCGCTGGAGGTGGAATAATGAAGGTTCTAAAAGTTATCGCTTTGGGTTTGTTGATCTGGAGCCTGGGGTTGTTGTGGCCCGAACTTAATTTGACCCTGGTGTTGGGGGTGGTCGTTGTGGCGGCGCTGCTGGCCGGTTCCATAGTTCTGGCGCTGTTGTGGCGGCAAAACCTTGATGGTACAAATCATTCCCACCGAGGCAGGCCGCGCCATTCTTCGCGTCCGGTGCATGTCGCATAACTCTGAATTTACTATTCAAGCCCGCTTTTTTCCCGGAAGCGGGCTTTTTGTTTTGAGTCGGTTATCCATTGAAGCATAGGTGAGTATCAGTGGGTCCAAATTTGAGGGGCCAGGACGCCCACGTGCGGCGGTGTTCGGCACGTGGGCGTGCCTCACTCCTTGAAAATTGCATCTACTGATCCTGAATTAGCCAATAAAAAGGGACCTGATGAACCACGAAGAATTTTTTGATGAACCGGCCAGCGTAACCGTGGAGATAAACGACGAAGGCATTCTGAACCCGCAGCGGGTCGCCTGGCAGGGCCACAAATACAAAGTGACTGCTGTCGGGCGGCAATGGGATGAGGCGGATGGCCGGCATGTGCTGGTTGAGGCAGCCGGAGGGACGCGCTTCGAGTTGCAGTTACGCCGCGAGGATTTCGCCTGGCGCGTCAGGCGGGTCTGGCGAACCGTTGGAGCGGCATGAGGCGATGATTCGAGAGGCGAGGAGGCGAAAAAAATTCTTCGCGTCCTCGCCTCATCGCCTCTCGCGTTATACACTGGTAAACCACAATAAAATCAACATCCCCATACCCCCCAGCGCAGTGACAGACAGAGAACCAAAAACAATGACGGCCAGCAGGTTGACTTCTTCATCTTCCTCGTCCTCATTTTTGGCCGCCTTTTTGCTGCTCTTTTTTGAAGCGGGGGCCGGCTGAGGAGCCGGCGCAGCGGCCATCCGCAAAGCGGCATAGGGATCAGGAGGAACGGGCAGTGGTTGGCCGGCCATGAAACGCGCTCTGGCTTCGGCTTCGGTCATGGTCGGCATGGCCATGGTAGCACTGGAGTGGTAAACTTGATTTTGGGGATAGGGTGGCGGGAACGGCGCAGGCTGATAGGGCATCATCCCTATTACGCCGTTGGGTTGCATGACCGGCATCATTTCGGGTTGATGGGGGAACTGCCCGTTTTGCGGCGGCATAGGCATACCCATTGTCGCGTTGGAATGTATCGGCGGGACACTCTGCTGCATCGGGTTTTGGGGCGGCAAATAATGGGTTGGCATGCCCATGGTCACATTCGAGTTAAGGTTGGGGCTGGGGTAAGGCTGCGGATTTTGCGGCGTGGGCATGCTCATAGTCACATTGGAATGAGTGACCCAAATCGGCTGGGAAGGCCGGGTCTCATTGATTGGCCCGCCAGGACCAAACGCCTGGGCTGAAGGTTGGGCCGGCGTCGAATTGGATAGCGGCCCCGTATCGCTGACCGATGCGGGTGGAGGGGTCGCCGGAGGGGGCGGGGCTGGCGGGACATCGGGAAAGTCCGGCAGCGGGACATCAGGCTGTTTCAGCGGAATGAGCGACATCTCAGGATTAGATTGAACCGCCGTTGTTTCTGTTACAGGAGCAGGCGAGCCGTTAGGCGGCGTCTCAGCAGTCGCTGGCTGGTCGGCTTCCACACGCGGGATAAAAGCCGAAGGCGAGCGGCGGACGGGTTCGGCAAACGGCTCGCGCAGAGGCACAAAGGGCAATTCCTGAGTAATAGTTTTGGGGTCCAGGCGGAAAGGCCGCCGCTCTGCGGGCGGTGGGGCGGGAGCGGCCGGAGCCGGTTCAGCTTGTGGTTCAGCAGGCTGCGGCAGTGGTTGGGTGTCGGCTGGGCCGAGCGTTGGCGCAGCCTGGGGAACCGGCCAGGGAGTGGCTGCTTCGGCTTCGGGTCGCTGCACCGGAATAGGTTGGGAGTCGCGGGGCACTTTGACCGGCCGTGAGTCGGACACCACAATGCCCAGAATTTGCAGGCCACGCCGGGCCAGCTCGTTGTCGGGGTTGATAGCCAGCACGTGGTACAGGCAGCGAGCGCGCTGCTCGTCGGTGTTGACCACGCCGCTCATCCACAGCCAGGCCTGCTCGTTGTTAGGATTCTGCTGAATGAGCAAATTGAGCAACTGCCGTCCTTCTTCTTTGCGGCCCGAGCGGATGGCTGTAATTGCCAATTCCAGAGAAGTTGCCATAAATACCCCCGTTCTACCCGGTAAACTTACCATAACAACTTTTCATAATACTAATTATAGCACAAATAAAAATGTTGGCAAGAAGGAGTTCAAGGCGACTTTTATACGAAAACTCTATATCCAGGGGGTGGAGGGTAAATAATCCCTAAATAGGGCATCTGCTTACATTTGCTAATCATTTTAGTAGGGTCGAGGAAGGTTGGAAGACTGGAAGGCTGGAAAATTCTGACCAACCTTCCAGTCTCCCATATTCCCTGTCTACCGTCTACCGTTTTCGCAAAAGCCTCTGGCTCGTGGTATACTCACCTTACCTTTAACCTAAAAACAATGAAGTTTGAAAGTGAGGCATCCCCTATGACTGTGGCATCCCCTGTGATCTCTGCGCAGCCGGTGGTTCAAGAAACACCCGGTCAGCATATGTTAAATTCGGCGCTGCACCACCTCGATGATGCGGCTGAACGGCTCAACCTTAACCCTAGCTTACATCGTGTCTTACGCAGTTGCGAGCGGTCGCTGACCGTCTCCCTGCCGATTGAATTGGACGACGGCGAAACAGCCGTCTACACCGGCTATCGCGTCCAGCACACCAGTGTGCCCGGCCCATGCAAAGGCGGGGTGCGCTTTCACGCCGATGTGTCCCTGGAAGAAGTGACGGCGCTGGCCCAATTGATGACCTGGAAATGCGCCGTACTTAACCTGCCCTACGGCGGGGCCAAAGGCGGCATCTGCGTTAGCCCCAACACCCTCTCGGAAAATGAACTGCGCCGCCTGACCCGGCGCTACACCTATGCCATCATGCCCATTATCGGCCCCAAAAAAGATATCCCCGCCCCGGATGTCAATACCGATGAGCGAACCATGGCCTGGATGAGCGATACCTACAGCATGTTGCGCGGCGAGGCCAGCCAGGAAATTGTGACCGGCAAACCGTTGATTTTGGGTGGCAGCGCCGGTCGTTCCGACGCCACCGGGCTGGGTGTCGCTATTATTGCCGAAAATACGATGAGACGCTACGGCACACCCGTCGAGGGGGCCACGGTGGTTGTGCAGGGTTTTGGTAAGGTGGGTTATTGGACGGCGCATTATCTGGCCCAGGATGGCTGCAAGGTGGTCGGTATCAGCGATGTGTCCGGCGGCTATTACAATCCACAGGGTTTGGACGTGGAAGCCATGCTGGCCTACACCCGCACCTCGCCGACCCGCACCCTGGCCGGTTATGCTCCACCGGGCGTGGAGACCGTCAGCAATGAGGAATTATTATTGCTCTCTTGTGACGTGTTGATTCCTGCTGCCCTCGAAGACCAAATTACCGACCGCAACGCTGACCAGATTCGGGCCAGGTACATTGTCGAGGGGGCCAATGGCCCGACCAGCGCCGTGGCGGACAATATTCTGCACCAGCGCGGGGTGATCGTATCGCCCGATATTCTGGCCAATGCCGGCGGGGTGACGGTGAGCTATTTTGAGTGGGTGCAGGGCTTGCAGGCGTTTCAGTGGGGCTTGGATGAAGTGCAGAAAAATCTGCGCCGCTTTTTGTACAATGCCTTTGATCAGGTCTGTGATTTCAGCGAGGCGAATAAGGTATCTTTGCGCCAGGGCGCGTTTATGCTGGCCGTCTCGCGGGTCGCCGAGGCGTTGGCCCAGCGAGGTATATTCCCCTAATCAGTTACTACTCAGGTTCATGTCATTTCGAGCGACGAAGGAGCGAGAAATCCCCAGAGTACAACACGTAAAAGTGAGGTGTCGGGGATTTCTCCCTGCGGTCGAAATGACATGCTGAGCAGTTACCTTAATCAGTGGTTTTGGACGCGCCCAGTCCACCCAGAATAAGCGACCAGACGCCTTCAAACGCGGCGTCAATGCCTGGATCAGACCACTCCGCGGCGTGGGTTGGTTTGTGGAAGCGGCTCGTCGCGTCGAAAACCGCCCGCCCGGCGGTGATGGGGTCTACCGCTGTAAACTCGCCCTGCGCCACGCCATCGGCAATGATCCGGGCAAGCTGCCCGGTGAGTTCGTTGACGTGCGCTTTGACGACATCTCGGGCGTCGGCGGCAATTTCCAGATAGGTGGCGAACATCTCCGGGTCGTCGAAGGCTCGCTTCCGTTTGGACATAATCAAAAGGTCAAGCCAGCGCCGTAAGCGCTCCGGAGCGGGGCCGGTTTCAGCCGCCACCGTCGCTAAGGGGGCCGAGACTTCGGCCAGCCACCGCTCCGCTACGGCATCACGCAGCGCCGCCTTGCTTGAAAAATGGCGGTAGACGCTGCCATGGCTGACCCCCAGCGCACGGGCGACATCAACGACCGTGGCTTTGGCCGGGCCAAAGCGGCGCAGAACTTCCTCCGCCGCCTCAAGGATTTGCTGGGGGGTCAGCGCCGATTCATTCATGCCACAGCCACTCCCCGGCGTTCGCTGTCGAGGTGGGCCATCTGTGCGGCAGGGTAGCGGTCACCCGCAGCCGCACCGGGTGGGACTGCCTGCTCAATCTGGGCCAGGTCGTCGCCGGTCAAATCGAGGCTGAGCGCTCCCAATGCCTCAGTCAGGCGGTCGCGCCGGCGCGCCCCAATCAGCGGCACAATATCCTGCCCGCGAGACAGCACCCAGGCGATGGCTACCTGAGCCACAGTTGCTCCCTTCGCCTCCGCAACGGCTCGCAGCGCCTCGACCAGGGCGAGATTGTGCTCCAGGTTTTCGCCACTGAAGCGAGGGCTGAAATTGCGGAAATCACCCGGCATCATTGCTCGCTCCTTTGACCAATGACCGCTGATCAGGCCACGCGATAAAACCCCATAAGCTGTTATACCAATGCCAAGTTCGCGGCAGGTGGGCAGAATCTCAGCCTCGATGCCGCGTGAGATCAACGAATACTCAATCTGTAGATCGGCGATGGGGTGTACTGCCGCCGCGCGGCGGATGGTATCTGCCCCCGCTTCGGAGAGACCGATATGCCGGACGTATCCTGCCTGGATCATATCGGCAATTGCGCCGGTTGTCTCCTCAATGGGCGCCGCCGGGTCAACCCGCGCCAGGCGATAGATGTCCACATAATCCGTGCCCAGCCGGCGCAAGGTATAGGCGAGAAAATTTTTGACGGCGGCGGGGCGACCATCAATACCGCCCCAACTGCGGTCGGGGCCGCGCAGCACGCCAAATTTAATGCTAATTATCGCCTTTTCACGGACGTGGCCGCGCAGGGCGTCGCGCAGCAGCAGCTCGTTGTGGCCCATGCCGTAAAAGTCGCCGCTGTCGAACAGATTAATGCCGGCCTCCAACGCAGCGTGGATGGTGGCGATGCTCTCGGCCTCCTCGGTGGGGCCGTACAGATCGGACATGCCCATGCAGCCCAGGCCCAGCGCGGACACTTGCAGGCCAGTCGAACCAAGTTTACGCGTCATCATAAACATTAGCCTCCTATCGGTAAGAAAAGAATATATAACCTATCCACCAGATAGGAAGAGTATATACTATCAACTGACAAATATCAATATTTGTCAGTTTAATTTTGTCAAACCATTTTAACCCACATCTCGGCGCGTCCAGCCGCGCCCCTGGCAGGTTTTGCAGTTGACCAGCCCAAAATGTTTGCTGCCTTTGCCGCCGCATGTCTCACATTCCTCGATGCGCCAGCGGTTCCGGCCCCGCCCGAAGCACTCGCGGCAGGTGAGATCACCCAGCCCCGGCTCCTGGCCGCTGCCGCCGCAGTGACGGCAATGTTCTTCATAAGCCTCGCCAATAGCTGCCGGCGGTTTGACGGGATAGCGTCTTTTCATAAGCTCATTACCTTTGTGCCAGGTGTTAAACCTTTGATACGCGATGCGGGATACGTGAGGATTTCAGGCAAAAATCTCACGTATCACGCATCACGCTTCACCTCTCAAAGTGCGGCATCACCTCGTCAATAAACAAATTGATCCCGGTTATCCCCGGCTCGTCGGCGAAGCCAAGAATGAAGCAATCTATGCCTAGCGACGTATAATGCTGCAATTGGGCCACTACTTCGGCGGGAGTGCCCAGGATGGGGGTGTCTTCTGGCCAGATGGGATACCCCTGCATAGCCGCTTCGGCCTGGCGGCGGGTGGAGGCCAGGCTGATCACCCCGGCCCAGGTTTTGCGGATCGTGGCCGGGTCGCGGCCAATGCCGGCACAGTGTTGGGCAAGCACCTTAATTTTGTGGGCATAGGTGGCAGGAGTAACGCCGACCAGGTTCCACCAATCGGCGTGTTGGGCAATCAGCCGCAGCATGAGCTTTTCGCCGCCCCCACCAATCATCACGGGCGGCGGGGGAATTGGTTTGGGCTGGCATACAGCTTTTTCAATGTGGTAGTGCTGGCCGTGGAAGGTGGCTTCGGGTTGGGCCGGGTCCCACATGGCCCGGCAAATCTGGATCACTTCGGCCAGTTGAGCCATACGAACCGGCAGTGGAGGGAAGTCGTAGCCATAGGCGCGGTACTCCTCCTCCTTCCAGCCGGCCCCCAGCCCCAAAATAAAGCGTCCGCCGCTCAAGCCTTGCAGGGTGGCGGCCATTTTGGCCAGCAGGGCCGGGTTGCGATAATTCTGTCCCAGCACCACCGGCCCAAAATGCAGCGCCGGGTAGAGACCGGCCAGGTAACTGAGAGTGGTCATGGCCTCCGGCATATCTGCCTGGCCGTCCATGAAATGGTCGGGCAGCCAGGCCGAATGAAAGTGACCGCTCAGGCGGTCGAGGATGCGGCGAACCTGGGCGATATAGGCAACCTCAGGGCCGGGTGGGCGGCGCCGTCCGCTGGGAATTTCCCAGCCGAAATCTATTTTCATTAGTAATCTTCCGCCAGTGTCGCCAGGCCCTTATCCAGAAGTTCCTGGTTGAGGTGGATGCCGTGGGCCAGAATCTGGTCGTTATCGTCGCTGCCGGGCAAGTAATAAACGTCGGCCAGAAAACGGCCATACTTTTCTATTTTATAGGTTTTGATGACAACTGTACTGCCCGGTGGGAGAGCCTCAGTTACGAACTGCTTGGCCCGGAGACCTTCCGGTCGCTCAACCCCCCGGATTTCCGGGGTATTGACGCGCCACAGCCGCAGGTGCATTTTCTGGCGCAAAAAGAAACCCAGGTCAACATCTACCCACAGGGTGTCGCCGTCAACAATGCGTTCTACTTTAGCTTTGTATTGGAACATGGTCAGATCTCCTTTCAATCTCATTATATCACACTTTTCAGCATTACATAAGGTAAGTTGACACTGTTTCTAATCATCGGTATAGTATAAGGAAAGTGTGGGCTGTTTTTATTTACAGCCGCCGTTTCCCCTGGTATGATTATTAAAGTGTAAGAACCTATCCGAAAATTAGCGGGCCGGGCTCCCACGCCCGGCTAACGGCGGCGTGGGAGCCGCCGCTACTGAGGTTTTCGGATAGGCTCTAAGCCTTGGCAGTCTTTGTTTGGAATAAGGTATGAGCCAGATTACCCAGCCTATTATCAAACCCCTCAAACCCTCTCCGGTAAGCCTGTGGCTGCCGGCGCTGTTTGTCTTGACCAGCGGCGGCCTGTTGGTGATTCTGGTTTTTTTAACCCTGGCCTACCAGGTGGTCTACCTCAACCGGGTTTATCCGGGGGTGTGGGTAGCCGGGATTGATGTGGGCGGGATGACCCAGCCCCAGGTGATGACTATTGTCAGCCAGCGCGCCGCGGAGTATATGACCCGCCAGGTAACGATTCAATATGGTCTGGAGACCTGGACCTACAGCGGCCAGGAATTGGGCATGCGGGTAGATGCAGCGACTACGGCCAACGCGGCCTATGCTGTCGGGCGCAATGGTAATCTTTTTGCCGATATGTTGACCCACTTGAGCCTGCTGCGCACCGCCCGCCATATCGAGCCGGTGATCCTTTACGATACCGGCCCGACCAATCAAATGCTGCAAGCATTGGCCGACAAGATCAATCAAATGCCCCAGGATGCCCAATTGGTGATCCATCCCGACGCCCGGATTGAGGTCATCAAGGCCCAACGTGGACGGCGCATGAATGTCGAGGCCACCCAACCGCTGATCGAGGCGGCTCTGTTTGAAAACAACGGCCAGGTGGTCAATCCGGTGGTTCAGCAAATTCTGCCGGCTGTGACCGATGTGGAGGCCTCGCGGCAGCAGGCCGAAAACCTGTTGGGGCGTCCCCTCATTTTTCGTTTTAACGGCGAAACCGGCGTGACCGAGTGGCGGCTGGAGCCTGAGGCGCTGGTCGGCCTGATGGACCTGAACCAAAAAGTTAATGAGGCCGGTAAAACCGAGTATGTAATCACCCCCAACCGGGAAAAGTTTGCCCCTTACCTCGAGCAAATGGCCCAGGCCCTGGAACGGGAGCCGGTTGACGCCCACCTCAAATTCGACCCTGAAACCAACCAGTTAATCGTGCTGCAAGAAAGCCAGGAGGGCCGCTCGTTGGATGTCGAGGCCACGTTTGAACAGATTATGGCCCTCAAAAACCGGCAGACTCACCTGGTGGAACTGCCGGTGACGGTCAAGCAGCCGTTGATTTCCAGCAAAAATCTGGATAGTCTGGGTATCAAGGAACTGGTTTACGAGGCGACCACTTATTTTAAAGGTTCGAGTGAATCACGTATGCAAAATATCGCTCTGGCTGCCTCGCAATTCAATAACGTCATTGTCCCACCCGATGGCATCTTCTCGTTTAACGAACATCTGGGGCCGGTTACCAAAGAGGCCGGTTTTAACGAGTCGCTGATTATCCAGGGCAACCGCACCAGCGTGGGCCTGGGCGGCGGGGTTTGCCAGGTCAGCACCACGGCCTTTCGGGCCGCCTTTTTGGGCGGCTATGAAATTGTCGAGCGCTGGGCGCACGGCTACCGGGTCGGCTGGTACGAAACCAATTCGGGGCCGGGTTTGGATGCGACCGTATTTACCCCGGATGTGGATTTCAAATTTCGCAATGACACCCCTTATCATTTGCTCATCCAAACGGCCAGCGATCTGGAAGCAGGAACCGTCACCTTCTATTTTTACAGCACCAAAACCAATCGGGAGGTGACCGTGTCGGAACCGGAATTGAGCAAACCGGTCAAGCATGGCCCGCCCATTTATGAGAAAGACCCGACGCTGCCGGTTGGGATGACCAAGCAGGTAGATTGGGCGGTGGACGGCTTGGATGTGCGGGTCACCCGCACAGTGAAAGAGGGCGACAAAGTGATTCACCAGGATGAAATTTTTAGCCATTACGAACCCTGGCGGGCCGTTTTTAAGGTCGGTACGGGTGGTCGTAGCTGATCAATCCTTGCACTTTTTGAAATTTTGAGAGCTGGGGCGCACTACGGTGCGCCCTTTCTTGTTGCAAGGACTTCTTTCTACTTTACAAAAAATCGTTCTGCCTCTATCATAAGAGGTAATTACCGAGGACAAAAATAGTAATCAGTGGTTCGTCAATGTCATTGAGTTATGCAGCAGCCTGAGTAGGGAAGCGAAGCGACCCGTATCGAAGGGTGCTGCACTGTCAGGAAGCCATTGCCAACTTGCACCTTTCGATACGCGCTCCACTTTGTTCTGCGTTACTCAGAATGCGGTTTTCTGGCTTAACTTAATGCCCTTGACTGGCTACTCTCTTCTCAGGAGAACAAGCGTGGCGGGCGAAACGGTATTAGCGGTTGACGACCGCGAAGACAGCCTTAAATTTTTGCGCGAGTATGTGCTGGAGCCAAACGGTTACAAGATGATCGAGGCCCGCAATGGAGCGGACGCCCTGGAAATTATCCTGAGCCAGAAAATTGATTTGATTATCTCCGATCTGGTCATGCCGCGCATGGGCGGGCTGGAACTGCTGGAAAGCTTGCGTGAAAAGGGTCTGGACACGCCGGCCATACTGATGACGTTTCACGGTTCGGAGGGAACGGCGGTGCGAGCCTTCCGGTTGGGCGCGCGGGATTACATTATTAAACCCTTCGCCATTGACGAAATGTTGGGGGCGATTGACCGCGCCCTGACCGAGTCGCGGCTGCGGCACGAGCGCGACCACCTGACCCAAACCGTGCTGCGGGTCAACCAGCAGCTTGAAAACCGGGTGCAGGAACTACGTTTTTTATACGGCATTGGCCGCTCGGTAACATCGCTGCAAACTTTGGAACCCATCCTCAACCGGATTGTCGAGGCGGCAGTCTACCTGACCGGGGCTGAGGAAGGCTCGATTATGCTGGTGGATGAAGCCTCCGGGGAGTTGTATCTGCGGGCGGCGCGCAACCTGGGCGAGAAGCACGCCAAAACCTCCCGGCTGAAGATTCAAGACAGCATCGCCGGTCAGGTAGTTCGTACCGGCCGGCCGGTGATGATTGGCGGGATGAACCAGGATGACTCCTTCAAAGTAGCTACTGGCTATTTTGTCAAGGCCTTGCTAAACGTGCCGCTTAAAGTGACCGACCGGGTTATCGGCGTTTTGGCCGTAAATAACCAGCGGAAAGTTCAGGCTTTTGGCGAGCGCCATCTCAATTTACTGATGGCCCTGGCCGATTACGCCAGTATTGCTATTGAAAATGCCCGCCTGTACGCCCGGCTTTCCTCTACGGCAAACCAGGCCGAACAGTCAAGCCGAGAACTGGAGAAGGCGGTCAAATCGCAGACCTCACAGCTCCAGCAGGTCAACCAGCAGTTGCTCCGGGCAGAGAAAGCGGCTGCGCTGGGGTATATGGCGGCCGGGGTAGCTAAAGAGATCAATGTGCCGATTAATTCCATTTTGGAGAATTTGCGTGAGGTTAGCCAGCAAAATCTGGACCCCAAAGAACAGCTTCGACTTGTAACCAGGGCTGAACAAGAGGCGCTGCGCTGCCAGGAAATCATTCAAAACCTACTTGATTTTTCGGGCCAGCGCAATTACCGGCCCAAACAAACCAATCTTAATGACGTGGTCGAGCGGGCCTGGTCGAAATACAGCCAGGAAAATAACTTGAATCCCAATGTTAAATTTATGCGGGGATTTGACCCCCATTTACCCCACGTTATGGCTGACCCGCAGCAGATGGAACAGGCTCTCTTCTATTTGATTCGCCGGGCTTGCGAAGCGATGCCGCAAGGTGGAGCGTTGCGCATTATTAGCCGCACTGTTGGCTCGCAGGTTCAACTCATTGTGAGTGATACCGGCCAGGGCATTGCCCCCGAAGATATGCGCCATATTTTTGACCCCTTTTACGAGAGCAATCATCACACCTACGGTCTTGACCTCTCTATCACCTATGCCGTCATTGGCCGGCACAGCGGCCAGATTGAGGTGGAGAGCGAGCCGGATCAAGGGACAACCTTTACCATTCATTTGCCTCGCCAGGCGCAAAGTTAGGGCGCAGAGAATAGATGGGCGTTCAAGCTGACGCTAAAGTTTATGTGGTGGGGCATGAGTGGGCGCTGGATTTATTGAATCGGCAGCAGGCCGCCGGACGTGTGCCCCAGGCGTTGCTGCTGACCGGCCCGCCCAACGTGGGCAAAAGCACCGTCGCCCGTTTTTGGGCGCAGCAGCTCAACTGCCAGCAGATATCCCCTCCCTGCGGCCAGTGCTCCTCCTGTCGTAAAATTGTCAGCGGCAACCACCCCGATGTGCGCATTTTTGACAGCGACGATCAGGCCCTCAAAATTGACGATATTCGCAATTTGCAGCGCGAACTGTCGTTATCGCCCAATGAAGGCCGTTACCGGGTCGTCGTGCTGGCTAACTTTGAACGGGCCACCCTCAGCGCGGCTAATGCTTTGCTCAAAACCCTGGAAGAGCCGGCCTCCCAGGCCATTTTAGTGCTGACCGCCACCGACCCGGGAGCGCTGCTGCCAACCATTGTTTCGCGCTGCCAGATATTGGCCCTGCGCCCCCTTCCTTACGAGCGGGTCGTTAAAGCACTGCGAGAACATTGGCAGGCCGAGTCGGAGCAGACTGAACTGCTGGCCCAATTAGCGGCTGGCCGCCTCGGTTGGGCGGTGAGAGCCTTGAATGACGCTGAATTGCTGAGCCGGCGCGAGCAACATCTGCAAGAGTTGATTTCGCTGCTGCAGGCCGGCCGAGCCGAGCGGCTGGACTATGCCCACCAACTCAGCCGCGATGGGGCCATGCTCAGAGAAGTGTTGACCCTGTGGCTAACCATCTGGCGTGACCTGCTCTTGTTGCAAAGTGGCGCGGCTCAAACTAAAATAATGAATCTGAATTGGCAAGAGCAGTTACAGCAGTTGGCCGGTCACAGCAGTCTGGCCGAAGCCAGCCAGATGGTCGCCCGATTGCGCACGGCGCTGATTAACCTGGAGCGGAATGTCAACCCCAGGTTGAGTTTGGAAGTTTTGTTGTTAAAATTACCAAAGCTGCGTGAGGTGTGAGGCGAAGAGGCGAGGACGCGAAAAGCAGAGGATAGAAGATAGAGGGTGATATATCTATCTCTATCCTCTATCTACCATCTACTATCTTCAATCTTCGCCTCACGCCTCCTCGCCTCATCATTGCTTCCACCTCACGTTTTATGATATAGAGGAATAACAATGCCCCTTGTTGTTGGTGTTAGATTTAAACCTGTCACTAAAGTCTATTATTTTGACCCAACCCCTTTTGAGCACTTGAAGTTGGAAGATCGAGTCATTGTTGAAACTTCGCGCGGCATCGAACTGGGTACAGTGGCCATGGCCCCCCGCGAAGTCCCCAAGAGTGAAATCAAGAGTAAGCTCAAGCGAGTCATCCGCCCGGCTACGCCGGTAGATTTGCTCCAGGCTGAACAGTTTAAGGCCCAGGAACCGGCTGCCCTGGAAAAGTGCAACCAACTGGTCGCTGAAATCAACATTCCGATCAAGGTGTTGGACGCGGAATACAGCTTCGACGGCAGCCGGCTGCTCTTTTCTTTTGTCTCGGAGCAGCGGGTAGATTTTCGTGACCTGGTCAAAGAGTTGGCCCGCTCGCTGCGCACACGCATCGAGATGAAGCAGGTTGGCGCGCGTGATGAAACCAAGATTTTGGATGGCTATGGCCGCTGCGGGCGGCGGTTGTGCTGCTCAAGCTGGCTGACCGATTTCCATCCGGTTTCTATTCGTATGGCTAAACTACAGGGCTTGCCCCTGGCCCCCGCCGAAATATCAGGGTTATGCGGGCGTTTGTTGTGCTGCCTGGCTTATGAAGATGAGATGTACGCCGAAATGAAAAAAGAGCTGCCCAAAGTCGGCAGCCAGGTCAAAACGGCGCAGGGTGGGCTGGCGATCATCCGCGGGTTGAACATTATCAAACAGTCGGTGCTGTTAGAACTGGAAGGCAGCGATACCTATGTTGAGGTCAAAGCCGAAGAAGTTCAGGTAATCCACGGCGACTCAAAGCCCAAAGGCAAAAATGAGCGCAGCAGCGAGCCGCCACAGCCGCACCACTCCTCCGCCAACGAGCCAAATGGCGAGACACCCGAAGAATAAGAGACGCGTTCCCTACGGCTTGCTAATAATCAAAATCCGCAGATTACACAGATTTCGCAGATAAAAATTAAAAATCTGTGTAATCTGTGGATTATTTTTTAGGAATCATTGAATGAGCACCTCTCGTTTGCCTGCCTGGGTTCCCCCTATTTTAATCATCGCCGGTGTTGGCTTGCTGCTCTTTGGCGGTCTTTCGCTCTTTACCTCTCAACCGGCCAACTTCACCCCGAACACACCGGCGGTTCCAAATCCAACCGCAACACTTCAAGTTGCCCTGGCGCCCACGCCTCTCCCTTCGGCTACTCTAGCGGTTCCCTCCCCAACCCCTATCGCTCCTTCTCCCTTAGCCACTCCTACCTCGTCCCCCCCAACCTCAACCTTGATTGCCCCTTCCCCCTCAGCCTTAGCCTCAGCCTCAGCCTTAACCTTTAACGGCGACCTGGCCTATCAACAACTCCTGGCCCAGACGGCAATCGGCCCTCGCCCGACCGGCAGCGAGGCCGGCTGGGCCACCGGGGATTACATCATCGCTGAACTGGAAAAAATGGGCTGGCAGGTAGAAACTGAGGAGTTCCTGTTCAAAGGCGTCAAAGGACGCAATGTGGTGGGCCGGCTGGGCAGCGGCCCGATCATTATCCTGGGGGCGCATTACGATACCCGCCCGGCTGCCGACCAGGACCCCGACCCGGCCAAACGCGGCGAATGGATCGAAGGGGCCAATGACGGGGCCAGCGGAGTGGCGGTGCTGCTGGAATTGGCCCGCACCCTGGAAGCCGGCAAGTTGCAGCATGAAGTCTGGCTGGCCTTTTTTGACGCCGAGGATCGCGGCCGGCTCGATGGGTGGCCCTTTTCCGTGGGCGCGCGCCAGATGGCCGAAAATTTGACCGTCGCCCCTGAAGGAGTGATCGTGGTAGATATGATTGGCGACGCCGACCAGAACATTTACCTGGAGCAGAACTCCACCCCGGCCCTGCGTGAAGAAATCTGGGCCGTCGCGGGTGAGTTAGGTTACGAGACCCACATCATCCCCGAACTACGACACACCATCATTGACGACCACATCCCCTTTTTAGAGCGCGGCATCCCGGCCATTGACATCATTGATTTTGACTATCCCTACTGGCACACCGTTGCCGATACCGCCGACAAAGTTGCGCCAGCCAGCCTGGAGCGGGTCGGGCGGACGTTGGAAGTGTGGTTGGAAGAGAAGCAATAATATAAACACCGCCCCCTCCCGCCCCTCTCCGAAAGGATAAAGGTTTGGGTGGGGGCGGTGCTCGTTTGGTGCAGGACGTTTATCTTTTTAAGACCAGGAGTGGCTGCCTCTCACTCAGACTGAGCGGCGATGGCGACCCTTCAGCCAGACTCCCACAGAAATGGCAATCACAGCCAGGAATGTTACCAGGTAGATTGGCTCAAGCACGGAGAGTTGGCCGCCCGTTTGCGGCAGAGCCGCCGGAGCCATAGCCGGAGCACCCGCTGTGGGTGCGGCTGCCGTAACCCCACCAAACCGATCCGGGAACTGCTGGGAGATGGCCGCAGCCACCGGATTGGCAATCATGCCCATGTGGTTGTAAGCTTCACGTAGCTTGTTGTAGACCAGCATCTGGTCGCCGGCGGCCTGGGCATCAATCACATCTTTCAAGGTCAGAATGTGCATCTCAACCAGGTCAGCGACGGTGTCGGGGGGCAGGTTGGGGTTGGCGTTGCTTAGAAAAGTGCCAATCTCGCCGGTGTAAGCCAGCAAAGCCTGAACGGCCTGATCGGCTTTGGCCTGATCTTTGGCCGCCAAAGCGGTCGTATAATCCACCACAAAGCCGATGTGTTTGCGCCACAGGGGCAGAAAAGCGGCTTCGGCTTCAGCGCCGTAAACCAGGCCGATGGATTTGGACAGGTCCACTGAGTTGGCGTCGAGCGCCGCCGTAGCCGCTTCAAATTGAGGCTGGCGTCCGCCCAGGGCTGCGCCGGTGGCGATGGCGGCCAGGTAAAGATGTTCCCTCATTTGTAAATTCAGGGTGGTGCGCAGCGTTGCGCCGGGGGCGTCGGCCAGGCCGGTCCAGCGGTCGGGGAACTGCTGGCCGACTGCGGCGGCGATGGGCATGGCGATCATATCCATGTGGGCATAGGCTTCGCGCAGCTTGCTGTAGACCATCGTTTGGTCGCCGGCCGCTTGAGCATCAATCACGTCTTTCAAGCTCAGAATGTGCATTTCGACCAGTTCGGCCACACCTTCTTTGGGCAGATTGGGATTGGCGTTGTTGAGGAACGCGCCAAATTCTCCGGTGTAAGCCAGCAGCGCGTTGACCGCCTGATCGGCCTTGGCCTGATCTTTAGCCGCCAGGCCGGTGGTGTAATCAACCACCAAATTGATGTGCTTGCGCCACAAATCCAAAAAGGCGGCTTCGGCTTCGGGGCCGTAAATCAGGCCGATGGTTTTGGAAACATCCACCGAGTTGACGTCGAGCGCGGCGGCTGCGCCTTCAAACTGAGGCTGTCGCCCGGCCAAGGCTGCGCCGGTAGCGCTAGAGGCGAGCAGGACGTGTTCACCCAACTGCGCGGCCAGGACCATCCGTAGCCCTGACACGGTAGTTTCGTGGTCGGCGTAGGCCACCGGGGCCGCTGTGCCTAAACCGAGCAGTATAGCCATTATTGTGAATAGATAGATGAGTTTGCTGTACATATCGTAACCTCCTGTTTCTCTAAATTAAGCGTTATAGTGTTATCGCAGGGAATAAAACCGGCTCTGGTCAGGGTCCTGCCACCTGAACTGCGACCGCCTGTTCCCTTACACCTGTATTGACGCAGGTAAGGTTGGATTGGATGTATCGAATTTATAAAAATTGTGGAGATAAAACTTGGAAATTTTGCGTACTGTTTTATTGTTTGTGTTGGCCGGACTGGCCGAAATTGGCGGGGGCTGGCTGGTGTGGCAATGGTTGCGCACCGGCTGGGGGTTGCAATGGGGGCTGATAGGCGGGGCTGTATTATTTTTGTACGGCGTTCTCCCCACAATGCAAACAGAACCCGCCTTTGGCCGCGTTTACGCGGCTTACGGCGGTATCTTTATTATTTTGTCTATTGGCTGGGGCTATTGGGTAGATGGCTGGCGGCCCGACCGGTTTGACTTGATTGGGGCAACTATTGCGCTGGTTGGGGTGGCGGTGGTTATGTGGGGTCGAGATTGGGTTTAACAAACTGATTCTGCAAAAACGTTTTGACCTCCTCATGTCCGGTTAACTTTAACCAGAGGGGGCCGCCATTTGGCTCTACCTCAAGCACAAAGTTGAAAAAGGGGCAGCACAGCCGTTCAAGATTGATAAACTCTGCGGCCCTGAGCAACATCTCCGGTTCTTCCGGCAAGCGGAAGGCATAACCATTGGGTAGTTCGCGCGTTTCCTGAATAGCGGCAAATAGCTGTTCTGCTGTAGCTCCGTGTTGTTTTCTCTGTTCTACTGGAATTGCGCTCAAGTCGCAGGCAATTTCATTCTCTAGATTCTTGGTTATTGCCAACATTTGTTTTGTCTCCTAAAAAATATAAACCAAAGATTAAACTGACCAGAGATATAAGGGTCAACCCGCCATAAACCCATCCTGCATTATGCGTTACCCAAAGTGCGGCAGGGGTTCCGGCTAATAAAGCTGAATCAAAACAACGGGGTACGATGATCGGTGTAACGGCGGGGCTAGTACACTTGGGCGGAAGTAAGTTTGCAGTTTGTAGTGGCGACTTCAGTCGCTTAACCCGCCCAAAACGACTAAAGTCGTCACTACGATCTGTAGGGTCATTTACGCCGCGTTGTACTAGTGCTCAAGGCTAACCCGAACATGAGAGCGGTGCGTGTTTTCTGCCAAAACATTATCGTTTCCTTGAGGCTTTGGAGTTAATTCTTTCCTTGCCGCCCATCGCCACCCCAAAACCAGGCTAAGGATGGATACCAGCGTTAGCCCGCCATAGACCCAACCGATATACTGAGTCAACCAGGCCGCGAGAGGCGTTCCCGCGATCAGCCCTAACCCCAGCGGCACAATAAGCGGCGTGCAGCATGGGCTGGTAATACAGGCCAGACCAAACATCACCCCGGCCCGAATCTTTTGCCAAATTCCTGTAGGAGCCGGGGCTGACGCAGAAGCGACCGGCACGACTCTAGTTGACTGCGAGGAGCAACCACAGGTTGTCTCCTCTTCCGGTGCGGATACAACACAATAACTATTTCCCTCAGGGGTGGTGCGGCAGCAGCTTTCAGACATTTAATTTCTCCTCTCGTTGGATAGTAACCTGACCGTTTTGACGGTCGTCGGTGAGTAGATAGCAGACACACTGCTCATCTCGAACCTGAGTAGGCAGCGCTTCCCCTTCTCGCCGAATGTGATCGAGCGTCTCACGCAGGGCCAGCAAATCGGCAATGCGCCGGTCAATCTCGGCCAGGTGTTGATCCAGCGAGTCGAGCACGCGCCGGCAGGGCAGCAAGCCATCGCTGCGGGCAGCGACAAACTCAGCAATATCGTTGAGGCTGAAGCCCAAACTACGGGCGGCGACGATGAAGCGCAGTCGCTCGGCGTCGGCAAAAGTGTACTCTCGATAATTGTTCTCGGCCCGCTGTGGGGGCGGAATCAGGCCAATAGACTCATAATAGCGTATCGTTTTGGGCGAAACGCCGGTTTGTTTGGCTAATTCACGGATAAACATAAATCATTATTCCTGCTCATTCACATGAAGTATTATCTCTGTTAGTGTGGTCATCATTATACACTTTCCAGTTAGTGGAATGTCAAGAGGCAAAAATCTTCTCTTTAGGCTTGACAAAAATAATTTCTGCGTTATTATTCAAGTAATCTATTGAATAATTTAATATATTCGGGCAGGTTTCTCCAATGCTGAACTCTATGGCTGAAAAACGACGCCACAAAGAACAACTCTATGAACTTTTTACCCAGATTGCCGGCGCTATGGCCAATCCCCACCGGCTAGAATTACTCGATCTACTGGTACAAGCCCCCCGCACGGTAGAGGAACTGGCTCAGGAAGCGCACATGAGCATTGCCAACACCTCGCAGCATCTCCAGCGGCTCAAACGGGCCAAGTTGGTGCTGGATGAGCGGGAGGGCTTGTATATTCGTTATCGGCTGGCCGATCCGGCGGTGGCCCGCCTCTGGCTGCAACTGCGCGCCGTAGCCGAGCAGCAGTTGGCCGAGGTGGAACGCGCCCTCGATGCTTACCGTCAGCGCCGTCACGAATTTGAGGGGATTTCCTCTGACGAATTGCTTCTCCGGCTGCGCAGTGGTGAAGTAATCTTGCTCGATGTAAGACCTACGGAAGAGTATGAAGCAGGACACTTGCCCGAAGCAGTTTCTATCCCTGTTGATGAACTGGAACGCCGCTTGAACGAACTGCCGCCTGACAAAACGATTGTCGCTTACTGCCGCGGCCCCTACTGTGTTTACGCCGACGATGCCTTAGCTTTGTTGCTCGAACGGGGCTGGCAGGTGGCTCGCTTGGAGGAGGGTGTGGCCGAGTGGCAAGAAGCGGGGTATAGCCTGGCGGTATAGCGATTTCAGGGAAAGAAAAGGAGGCAGAGCCGATGATGTGGATTTTCAATTAGCCGTTCTGGGACAAACGAGAGAGCTACACTCAATTTTGTCAAAAGTTGGTTGAATTAAGGGGGAAATATTATGGACAACGTAATCATCGAAGATGTAGGTTTGAACCTGGCCGAACTGCGGGCCGCCATCAGCGAAGAATACACGGCAGTAGCCTTGAAGCCGAAACAGGGTTTCCACTTCCACACCGGCCGTTACTTAGCCGGTCTGTTAGGCTATGCTGATGAATGGTTAACCGGCATCCCGGAAACCTCTATCGAGTCTTTCGCCGGCACCGGCAACCCCTTCAGCCTGGACCAAATCCGTCCAGGAGAACGGGTTGTAGACGTAGGTTGTGGGGCGGGGATTGACAGCCTCATCGCGGCGAAAATGACCGGCCCAAAGGGTCAAGTGATTGGAGTGGATATGACCCCGGCGATGCTCGATAAGGCTGGTCGCGCAGCGAATGAAGCTGGCTTGACAAATGTTGAGTTTCGTCAGGGATATGCCGAAGCCCTGCCAGTGCCGGACGGCTGGGCGGATGTTATCATCTCCAATGGTGTTCTCAACTTGATGCCGGACAAAGCGGCTGCGCTGGGCGAAATGGCTCGCGTGCTTAAGCCGACCGGTCGTCTGCAAATCGGGGATATTTTGGTCCAAAAAGCCGTGCCGGAGGATGCTAAAAACGACATCTCGTTGTGGACGGGCTGAATTGCCGGTGCTCTGCTGGAAGCAGAGTTAGAGATGGCTGTCGTGATGGCCGGTTTTGTAGATTTCGAGATCACCTGGCGAGCCGACGTGTTCAGCGGCGCGCCCCAATCCTCCAGCGCTGCCGAGTTTGGCACGCTGGGGATCAATTTCCGTGCTCGCAAGCCACGTGATGAAGCTGAATGGGCCAGGACGCTGGCTGCCCTGAATTGCCAGGTTCCAGCCTAACAGCGAGAGCCAGCCCGGCTGATATTTTACGAAGGGAGGTGGTCCAGACAGCAACAAGGCGACAATTGAATAATTCTGTATTCAATCAATTATTCAAGGCAAGGGGGCAACGTAACATTATGGCGACTATTCTCTATTTCGGAACGTCCGGGTCTGACGACCCAACCCGAGCCACTCTCCCCTTTTTGGGAGCTTTGGGGGCGGTGGAAGCGGGGCATCAAGCTCAGATCGCGTTGATGGGTGAGGCAACCTATTTGATGAAGGACGCTGTAGCCGAAGCAGTGCATGGGGTGGGCTGGCCACCTTTGAAAGAGCTGATCACCAAAGCCGTCGCCCAGGGCGTTTCCATCCATGTCTGAGGGGGCTGCAGCGCGGCCCGTGGGGTCACAGATGTGGATTTGCAGGGCAAAAATGCTCACTTTATTAACCCAAAAGTCGGGGCGGAGTTGACCGTAGCCGCAGATCGGGTGGTTAGCTTTTAATCGAAGAGGGTATAGTTCTCCAGAAAAGTTTTCGCCACCGAAACAGGTAGCAAGTAGCAGGGTAGCAGGTAACAAATTGCTACTTTGTTACCTTGCTACCTTGATTGTTGGGAAAGAATTTTTCTGGACACCTATACTTCATGAATATGGCTGGTCATGGGCACTCCCATTGGCCAGCCATTTTTCTAAGTATTAGCAAGGGAGAATCTATGACACAGACCACTATTGACATCAAGACTTTGCGTGACTTATTGGAACAGCAACAGCCGGTGACGATGCTCGACATCCGCCGAGCCGAAGATCGGGCCGAATGGGCCATTCCGGGCAGCCTGCACGTGGCGGCCTACGACGCCCTGAAAGCCAACGATCCCAACGCACTGGCCGGAGTACACCTGCCCACTGACCGGCCGGTTGTGACCATCTGCGGCGCGGGTGTGACCAGCCTCATTGCCGCCGAACAACTTCGCGCTCGTGGCTTTGAGGCGTTCTCTCTGGCGGGAGGCATGAAAGCCTGGAGCCTGGCCTGGAACAGCGCTGAAGTACCTGTGCCGGGAAGTCAAGCTCAAATCATTCAAGTGCGCCGCACCGGCAAGGGCTGCCTGTCCTATCTGATCGGTTCTCAGGGCAGCGCCGCTGTGATTGATGCGGCCCTCGAACCGGAGATTTATCTGGACCTGGCCCGGCGTTACAGCTGGCGTATTACCGCCGTTTTGGAGACCCATATCCACGCCGACCACCTCTCCCGCGCCCGCAGGCTGGCCGAACAAAGCGGCGCAACGCTGTATCTGCCCGACCAGAAGCGGGTTATCTTTTCATTTAGCCCCCTGCGTGACGGCGATGTACTCACTATTGGACTGGCCCGATTGGTGGCGCTGCATACGCCCGGCCACACCCTGGAAAGCACCTCCTACCTCCTGGATGGCCGAGTCCTCTTCACCGGCGACACCCTCTTTCTGGCCGGGGTGGGCCGGCCCGACCTGGAAGCCTCTCCTGCCGAGGCGCGGCAGCGGGCGCACTTGCTTTACCGCTCCCTCCAACGACTGCTGACCCTTTCCCCCGAAACCCTTATTTTGCCCGGCCACACCAGCGAACCGATTGCCTTTGATAGTCAGCCGGTCGCTGCATCGCTGGCCCAGGTGCGGGAACGGGTCGAACTCCTGGCTGTGCCTGAAGACGCTTTTGTCGAGGCATTGCTGGCCCGCATTCCCCCAACCCCGCCGAACCATCATCAAATTGTAACCTTGAATGAGAGCGGCGCGATGTTCGAGGGGGATCCAACCGATCTGGAAGCCGGCGCAAATCGCTGCGCCGTCAACTAATCAGGAGACATTTATGACTTCAGCTACCCTACCGAGCGTCCGTCTAGGTCTGCGGGCCAATTGGGAACAGTTCACCTTGCTGGTCATTGTTAATGCTTTTGTTGGGGCAATGGTCGGCCTGGAGCGCACCGTCCTGCCACTGATCGCGGAAGCCGACTTTGGCCTGGTTGCCAGGTCGGTGACGCTCTCTTTCCTGGTTAGCTTTGGGGTGGTCAAGGCCCTGGCCAATCTGTTCGCCGGGCGGTTTTCCGACCGGGTGGGGCGCAAGCGCATCTTGATTGCCGGCTGGCTGGCCGGACTGCCCGTACCCTTTCTGATCATTTTTGCGCCCAGTTGGGGCTGGGTGGTCTTTGCCAATGTACTGCTGGGCCTCAATCAAGGCTTGTGCTGGTCTACTACAGTGATTATGAAGATTGATCTGGTTGGCCCCAAGCAGCGTGGGCTGGCCATGGGCCTCAATGAATTTGCCGGCTATCTGGCCGTATCTCTCTCTGCTCTGACAACGGGCTACCTGGCCGCCGCCTATGGTTTACGACCTGTCCCCTTTTATCCTGGTGTTGCTTTTGCTCTGCTAGGATTGGCCCTTTCCATCTTCTTTATCCGTGAGACACACGCTCACGTCCGGCATGAAGCTGCCCTAATAAAAGTTCCCTCAGCTCCTCAGCATACCAGGGAACTGAAGGAACTCGTAGGAACTGAGGGAACTCATCTGTCCTTTTCCCAAATTCTGTTATTGACCAGTTGGAGAGACCGGGCGTTGTTTGCCGTGAGCCAGGCCGGGTTAGTTAACAATTTGAATGATGGTATGGTCTGGGGACTAATCCCTATCTTTCTGGCCGGGGCCGGATTGCCACTGGAACAAGTGGGGCTGATTGCGGCCACCTATCCGGGGGTATGGGGTCTGAGTCAATTGTTGACCGGCGCATTCAGCGACCGCTGGGGGCGCAAATGGCTCATCGCTGCCGGAATGTGGGTACAGGCGGTGGGTATTGGCTTGTTTATCATCGGCCAGGGCTTTGGAGTCTGGTTGGCCGGGGCGGTGCTGTTAGGGCTGGGCACGGCGCTGGTCTACCCCACTTTGCTGGCCGCTATCTCCGACGTAGCCCATCCCGAATGGCGGGCCTCCGCGGTGGGAGTCTATCGCCTCTGGCGTGATGGCGGCTATGCGGTTGGGGCGCTTACGGCGGGCCTGTTGGCTGATGCTCTGGGCATGCCGGTCGCTATCGCGGCTATTGGCGGGCTAACTTTTCTTTCAGGTGTAGTCGTCGCCGGGGTGATGTACGAGACGCTGCCCCCGGCGGTTGGTTCACCCAAAAAATAGCTCATCTGCCAACCTTCCAATCCTAACTACTCAGTCGTGTCATTTCGAGCGACACGCTACGCAGGGAGCGAGAAATCTCCTCGTCCGTGGTTTGCAAACCACGGACGAGGACGCTTCGCGTCTCGGTTTTCAGCCTCGAAATGACATGAGGGGTGAGTGGTTAAATCACTTGATTATCACATCGTCTCGGCCAGCAATTCGTCGAGCAGGGCTTGGCTGAGGCCCAGCGACTGTTTCACCAGGGGGCCGCGTTTGAGCACCGGGTCACTGTCTTCGTAGAGGGGCTGTTCGCTGCGGTAGAGCAGGCCCAGCGGGATGCGCTCGCCCCACTCAAAGGCTTTACGCAAGGCGGCTTCGGCGTCACTTGGATCATAACCTTCTTCGGCCAGGTCGTAAACCCGCTCTTTGAACCAGGGGTAGGTGTTCACTTTGTTGTAGGTGACACACGGGCTAAAGACATCCACCAAAGCAAAGCCCTTATGGGCGATGGCCCCGGCAAAGAGTTCCGTGAGTTGGCGCGTATTCCCCGAAAAGCCTCGCGCCACATACGTGGCCCCTGAGACAATAGCCAGGGAGAGCGGGTTGATGGGCAGTTCAGCATTGCCCCAGGGCGTGGTTTTGGTGCGTACCTCGCGCATGGTGGTCGGCGAAGCCTGGCCGGTGGTCAAGCCGTAGATCTGGTTGTCCATCACAATGTAGGTCAGGTCCAGATTGCGCCGCATCGCGTGGATAAAGTGGCCCATGCCGATGCCGTAACCATCGCCATCGCCGCCGGTGATGACCACATGCAAGTCGTGGTTAGCCAGTTTGATGCCGGTAGCTACGGGCAAGGCGCGCCCATGCAGACTGTGGACCCCATAGCTGTGAATGTATCCCGGTAGGTTCGATGAACAACCAATACCGGAAACCACCATCAACTCGTGCGGCAGCAGCTCCAGTTGCAGCGCCGCTTTCTTTAGCGCATTGAGCACCCCAAAGTCGCCGCAGCCGGGGCACCAATCCGGCTCAACTCGCCCTTCATAAAGTTCTAAGGTTAATGTTTCTCTATTTAGTATAGTTTCCATGCGATTTAACCTCCTTCGTAAATAGGAGTGCAAACCTTGGTTTGCTGTCAGCAAGGCAAGCCTTGCACTCCATTTTCATTATTGGTGGTGTGCCGTCAGGCTCGTGACGACTCCTAAGAAAATAAAGATGCGATGACGCGTGAGGCGAGGAGGCGAGGCGATTCTTCGCGTCCTCGCGTCCTCGCTTCTTCATTAAGCTATCACCGCCGATTCCAGCGCAGTTTCAGGAGCGTGCGTTTGCCAGGCATAGGTTGCGCCGGTTTGGACTCCGATGAGCAGCACACCCCGCGGCTCACCCTCCTTGCGCCCGGCCAGAGTCACGCGCCAGACCGGCTCTTCGTAGCCGGGCAGCGACGCCTGCTCGAAAGCGACCGGGCGAGCTTCATTAGCCAGCTTAACCCGGATAAAGTGATAAGCCAGCTCGCGGGCTTCGTCCTGGCTCACCTCCAGGGAGCGCGGACGACCGGTCAGGATGTCTTGTACAGCGCGGGTGATGTAGCCAGGGGTAAAAGGCTCGCCGACATATTTCAGGATGGTCGCATCGGCGGTGAGACCTGTCTCGGCTCTCAGGTGGCGGGCAAACTGGCCGCTGCCATTAATTTCAACGACGATAACCCGCCGGCTTTTGGCAAGGATAGCCGTCACCGCCTCGGTCTGGAAGGGGAATAGGTATTTGATGTGCAAATGATTGGCGGTGATCCCGACCTCGGCCAACTGTTCCACCGCTTCGTGGATTGCGCCCCAGGTTGACCCCCAGCCGACCAGGGTCACCTCGGCTTCGGCGGAACCCTCCAACTGGGGCGGCGTCAATCTTTGAAGGATGGCCTCCAGCTTGGCCATACGTTTTTCTTGCATCTTGCGGCGCACGGCTTCGTTGGTAAATTCATCGCTGATGAGCACGCCCTCCTCGTCGTGGTCGTCGCTGGCGGCCACAAACATCCCCTCCGGCGTGCCGGGCAAAATCCGGGGTGAGATATGATCGAGGGTCAGGGCAAAGCGTTTGTACCCCGGCGGCGCTTCAGCCAGCAATTTGCCCCGGTTGATGGGCACATCGGCCCGCAAGGCGTCCGGTTCGATGGTTTCGGGGTGTTCGCCCAACATCAGATCAGACAGGATAATCACCGGAACCTGAAACTCCTCGGCCAGGTTATGGGCTTCAGCCGCCGTGTAAAAGGCATCGGTGACGGTCGCCGCGGCCATAATAATACGCGGAAAATCCCCCTGCGACGCGCCAAAAGCCTGGTTCAGATCGCCTTGTTCGGTGCGGGTTGGCAGGCCGGTTGAGGGACCGCCGCGCTGCACGTTGAGGATAACCACCGGCGTTTCCATAATGCCGGCCATGCCCACCGCCTCCGTCATCAGGGCAAAGCCCCCGCCCGATGTGCCGCACATCGCCCGCGCCCCGGCCAGGCCGGCCCCAATAGCCATGTTGACCACCGCCAGTTCGTCCTCCGCCTGTTTGATCGCCACCCCCAATTTTTCGCTGCGAGCCACCAGCCAGTGTAGCAGGCTCGAAGCCGGGGACATGGGGTAAGCCGCATAAAATTTCATCCCGGCGGCCACCGCGCCCATCCCCACCGCTTCATTCCCCGTAACAAAAGGCCGGCGAATATGGCTAAAGCGCCAGGTCAGGGCAGAAGGTTCAAAGTTTTGCCGGGCATAAACGTAGCCGGCCTGCGCCACGCCTACGTTTTGGTCAATCACCTGTTGGCCTTTGTGTCGAAAGGTATCAATCAATACCTCTTGGGTCACTTGAAAATCCAGGTTGAGCCAAGAAAGCAAGGCCCCCAGCATGACCGAGTTTTGCATCACTGCGGGCAAGCGCCCAAAGGGTTTGAGCAGTTCGGAGATGGGCAAGCCCAGGCATTGTACCCCCTCGCGCAGCAGCGAGGGATCGCAATTGACCTTGTCGCTGTTGAAAAAGATCACTCCCCCCGGCGCTACGGCGCGAGCGTGGCGCTCAAGGCTGTCGTCATTCAGGGCCAAAAGCGCATGGGTGCGGTCGCCGTGGTTGTGCGCCTTTTGCTCGCTCAAGCGGATTTGCAGCCAGATGTGCCCCCCGCGGATGATAGATTGATAACTGTTGAAGGCGTACACATACAACCCCAGGCGCGCGGCTGTGCGCGCCAGCGTATCGCCAGTTTTGTCCAGCCCATCGCCGGCCGCCCCGCCGATGCCAATGGTGACGCCTTTTGCCAAATTCCACTCCATAGCCATTTCTCCTTTTCTAAATAAAATTAATTGGCGTGATGCGTGAAACGTGATACGTGAGGATTTTTTTGCGTAGAATCATCACGTATCACGCATCACGTTTCACCAGATTGGATGATTATTTTTAACCACCCAGCCATGTCATTTCGAGCGACACGCTATGCAGGGAGCGAGAAATCTTCTAATCCGTGGTTTGCAGACCAACGGCCTCAAAGATTTCTCGGCTTTCAGCCTCGAAGCCTGTCCTGAGCTTGTCGAAGGATGACATGAGAGGTAGTAGTACAACGCGGCGTAAATGACCTTACAAGGTCGTAGTGACGACTTTAGTCGTTTTGGGCAGGTTAAGCGACTGAAGTCGCCACTACAAACTATAAACTTACTTCCGCCCAAGTGTAGTGGTTACAATTATTTTTTTGAAACTGCTTAAGTGTTGAAGAAGTAAGGACTGGATTACCAAAAGGTAATGGGCAGGGCAAGGGTGAAACGGGAATAAGACGAGTCCCGGTCAGCCGGTTGAGGACGTTCCGACTTTGTTGTTTTTTATGAAAAGGGGATGCAACACCTGATTTAGTATACTACCAGTTTCCATACCTTTCAAATAAAGGTGTAGGAGTCCAGCAATTGAATTGTGGTAAAATATAACCTTATGAAGCCAAACAACAAAAAAATTAATCTGGCAACAATCAGACAGATAATTGCTCAAAACCCCCGCCTCTCGGCAATGGACTTGCAGGCCAAAATTGCCGCGCCGGAGGTGGAGATTATGATCGCTATGTCCGATGCGGCTGTGGAAATCCCCCTCACTGATTTGGAGGTAGTGCTGGAAAATATAAGGAGTTGGGGCGAGGTAATGTCCCTAATCCGCAACCGCGATGCCGTGTGCGAGCTAAAGTTTTCGGCCGCAACCCTCTACCGTACCAATGACTGGCTCAACTCGATTGACCCGGCCTATAACCTGCATATCCGCATTGCCAACACCCGGCGCATCCTGTTATTAGCCAAATCAAATCACAAACGCGACGGCCAAACCGCCTCGCTCAACTTTGCCAACGCCGCCGGGCACGTTTTCTGGCGGGTGTATGCCCAATCAGAAATGGCGCAGGAGCAATTCAAGAGACTGATGGAACGTTACAGAAAATAAGGAAGGTTGGAAGGCTGGAAAGTTGTTGGTTAATTTCCAGCCTTCCAATCTTCCAATCCTCCATTCTTCCATTTCCTCTCACTCTCCCGCAATCGCCTTGACCAGCTCCCGGCAAAAGGCCGGAATATCCTCCACCACCCGGCCCCAGACAATGTTGCCGTCGCGGAAAGCGGCCTCGTCTACCCAGGTGGCCCCGGCGTTGACCAAATCATCCTTGATGCCCAGGCTGCCGGTGGCGCGGTGGCCTTTGACAATTCCAGCGGAGATGCCGACCAGCCCGGCGTGGCAAATCAGGCCGACAATTTTACCCTGCTCATAAGCCTGCTTGACCAACCCGGTCACCGCCGGGTAGCGGCGCAGCTTGTCGGGGGCCCAGCCGCCGGGGACAACTACGGCATCAAAATCATTGGCGCTGACGGTATTGGCCGCAACTTCGCTGGTGGCAGTCAGCGCGTTTTTGCCGCGCACCGTTTTATCCGCCGCCGTACCGATGATGGTCACGACCGCCCCTTCTTCACGCAGGCGCATGACCGTCACCCAAAATTCCAAATCTTCAAATCCTTCTTCGACAAAGAAAGCAATGCGTTTACCTTTGAGTCTCATGAGATTTTCTCCTTTTTTGTTTGACCGCCGACGGCTGACCGCAGACCGCCGCAAGATATTTTAATTGTTGGGGGTCTACGGTGGCTCGTGACGACTCCTTTTTCATTTTGATTGCTGACCGTGGACGGCAAGCCGCCAAAATCACGGCGGTCGGCGGTCCTTCTAATATCATTCTAGCACGAATCTAGCAAAATTCTAACAATTATCGCGTATGATAGCCGCATAAGTTTAGAGGAAATTCGTGCTAATAGGCACTTAAGGAGGACGATTATTATGGGTAAGATTATTGGAATTGACCTGGGTACAACCAACAGCGTGGTGGCGGTGATGGAAGGCGGCGACCCCGTTGTGATTCCCAATGCCGAAGGCGGCCGGACTACACCCAGCGTGGTGGCCTTTAACAAGAACCAGGAACGCCTGGTAGGGCAGACGGCCAAGCGGCAGGCCGTGACCAACTCTGACAACACCGTTTACTCGGTCAAGCGTTTGATTGGCCGCAATTATGAAGATACCGAAATCGAGCGCAAGATGCTCTCGTATCACGTCGAGAAGGGGCCGAGCGGTGACGCCCGCGTGCGCATCCCGGTGATGAACAAAAGCTACACCCCCCAAGAAATCTCGGCGATGGTGCTGCAAAAGCTCAAGACCGACGCCGAAGCCTACCTGGGTGAGAGTGTGACCGACGCGGTGATTACCGTGCCGGCTTACTTTAACGACAGCCAGCGCCAGGCGACTAAAGACGCCGGTAAGATTGCCGGCCTCAATGTACGCCGCATCATCAACGAGCCGACCGCGGCAGCCCTGGCCTATGGCCTGGACAAGAAGAACAACGAAACCATCCTGGTCTTCGACCTGGGCGGTGGGACCTTTGACGTGAGCGTGCTGGAAGTGGGCGATGGCGTGATTGAAGTGAAGGCGACCAACGGCGACACCCACCTGGGCGGCGACGACTGGGACCAGCGCATTGTAGACTGGATTGTGGCTGAGTTTAAGAAAGAGCAGGGCATTGACCTGAGCAAGGATAAGCAGGCCCTCCAACGCCTCAAAGAGGCCGCCGAAAAGGCCAAGATCGAGCTGTCCTCGGTGATGGAAACCGAAATCAACCTGCCCTTTATTACCGCCGACGCCAGCGGTCCCAAGCACCTGCAACTGAAGTTTACCCGCAGCAAATTTGAGCAGATTACCGACGACCTGGTAAAGCGACTCAAAGGGCCGTTCGATCTGGCGCTCAAAGATGCAGGGTTATCGCCGAGCCAGATTGACGAAGTTGTGTTGGTGGGTGGGGCGACCCGCATGCCGATGGTTCAAGAACTGGTCAAGAAGCTGACCGGTGGCAAAGAGCCGCACAAAGGCGTCAACCCGGATGAAGTGGTGGCCGTAGGCGCGGCCATTCAGGGCGGCGTGCTGGCCGGCGATGTCAAGGATGTGCTGCTGCTCGACGTAACCCCGCTGAGCCTGGGCGTCGAAACCCTGGGCGGGGTGATGACCAAGCTGATTGAGCGCAACACCACCATCCCGACCAAGAAGAGTGAGATCTTCAGCACTGCCGACGACAACCAGACTGCGGTGGACATCCACATCTTGCAGGGCGAGCGCCCGATGGCGGCCGATAACATGACCCTGGGCCGCTTCCGGCTGGAAGGCATCCCGCCTGCGCCGCGCGGCGTGCCGCAGATAGAAGTCACTTTTGATATTGACGCCAACGGTATTTTGAACGTGAGCGCCAAAGACAAGGCTACCGGCAAGGAGCAACGCATCACCATTACCGCCAGCACCAACCTGAACAAGAACGACATCGAGCGGATGGTGCAGGAAGCCGAGAAGAACGCCGAGGCTGACCGCGAGCGCAAGGCCCTGATCGAGGCCCGCAACCTGGCCGATAACCTGGTCTACCAGGCTGAAAAGTCGCTGCGCGAGCTGGGCGATAAGGCCGACGCCGTTATCAAGGCCGAGGTCGAAAGTAAGGTGGCCGACGTGAAGAAAGCTCTGGAAGGCGACGACAAAGGCCGCATCGTCAGCGCCAGCGAAGCCTTGCAGCAGGCGATGATGAAGCTGGGCCAGGCCGCCTACCAGCAGCAGCAGCCGGGTGGCAGCTACACCAACGGCCACGGCAGCAACGGTTCCGGCAAGTCCAGCGATGAGAACGTCGTCGAAGGCGAATTTACCGAAGCGTAAGACTGTAAAAATGTTAAACATGGACAGGTCAAGTGACCTGTCCATGTTTTTGTTTGGGTAGTTTTACCGGTATTTCATATTATACTGCCCGCAGGCACAAACTGAGCTTTTTGCCAGTGTAGAAAAACGCAGTTTGTATCCGTGCAAAGTATAACGTAGAAAGTAAGGGGCCGGCTAATTAGACACCCACCGGGTTGCACACAGCCAACCCACCACGATTGAGGACGTGGGTGTAGATCATGATGTTTTTGACATCTTTATACCCCAGAAGTTCTTGAACAGTCCGAATATATCATAACCGGCTTCCAGAAGGTGTGATCAGGGAGTTTTTTAGGGGGATTTCTGAGGTCATATTGACTTGCCGAAATTTAGCTTTATAATGGGATTAGATCACCCGAAGCTGATTGACTGGCAGATTTAACATTACGGTCAAATTTCAGAGCAGGATTAACAGAATTGAAGGATTTTTTATCCTTTCATTCCCAAAATCTTGCTCTTGCTTACCATCGTTTTATCAATTTTTGCATCTTCTCCGGTATTTTGGAATGAAAGATTAAATTTGTCAGTCAATTAGCACCTGAAGTTTCAGTATAACGGCTTAATGAAAGTTATTTTACCGCTAAAATTCGGTATAGCCACCCCAAAAGGGGAGTTATGCCGAAAATTTGCTTTAGCTTCGTGCATTATGTCCGCCTATTGAGTCATACTTTGCTGGCTCGGTAGCAGCTTAGCTCAAGGCATTGGGCGGCTTGTAGTTGGTGGCAGACAGGAGTACCCCAAAAGCATGGCAATTCATGTGGTTCGTCTTGGGACGCCTCGAGTCCCGGACGAAGGGCTGCGGCTGGGAACGGTTCGTCGCCCACCGCGGGGGGTGCGCAAGGAGGACTGGGGGCGGCGGGATTACTTCGATGTGTGGCTGCCGGAGCTGGCGCCAAGCGAAGAGTTACGCGCGTGGGCGCTGGCAGAACCCCTGACGCCACGGCGGTGGGCGGCTTACAGGCGGCGCTATCTGGCCCAGATGCGACGCCCAGAGTCACAGCGCCTGATCGTCTTGCTGGCTGCGCTTTCCTTGCAGACGAACTTCTCCGTGGGCTGCTACTGCGAGGATGAGGCTCTCTGCCACAGATCACTACTGCGCGCCCTGCTGGCCGAGCAAGGCGCCACCATCGCAGACGGGAATGCGGGGCACATCCTCGCACAGGCGGGGTAACACAGCCGGAGCGGCTATGTCCGACGTGGCTGTCAAGGATCTCCAGCTTCGAGGAGCTTCTACGAGAAGTTCGGTTTTTACTATCTACTATTTTCTTGGCAAAGGAACCTATGAAAACCGTCAACTACCTCTTCAAAGAAATGAACCTGATCCAACTCTACGCCTGGATTTACGCAGCCATGTTTATTTTTGTGGTCTCACTGGGCTATATCCCCGGCTTTACCAACGCCGACGGCCAACTCTTTGGCCTGTTTAGAATTGATCCGATTGACGATATTCTCCACCTCGGCTCTGGGATTTGGGCGGCGCTGGCAGCGGGGACCTCGGTGCGGGCGGCGGCCTTATATTTCAAGATATTTGGCATCCTCTACGGTCTCGATGGGGTGGTCGGCTTTTTGTTGGGGCAAGGCTACCTGGATGGCGGAATTTTTATTTATGGTCCCTGGCCGATGGATTGGTTGACCAAATTCGCGGCCAATTTGCCCCACATTTTAATCGGCGGCATGGCCGTAGTGATTGGCTTTTGGTTGAGCCGCAAGCTGGCCACCCAGAGCTAAGATGAAACGACTCGGCCGAATTGCCGGGCTGGTCCTGCTGGTTTTTCTGTGCATCATCCTGGTCCCGCTGGTGAATGTGGTGGCCGAGTGCCGGCCGTGGGCCGAAGGTCAACCGGCCCAAAGGGCAGTCTCCGCCGAAGCCAAGCAAATCAAGGCCGGCTTGACCGATTACCTCCGTCCCGAAGATCAAACCTACCTGACCCTGCCGGAGTGGTACATTGTCTACAGCGCCGACGAATACGCGGCCTTTGTGACCGAAAACCCACCGAGCCAATTTCCCTATTTTGGCGCGATCGGACAGTACTGGCGCAGCTACTACGATGTTTGCGCCATCACCCGCGAACAGTACCCCTTCAACTCCGGCTACCACCTCACCCTGGCGGTCATCGGCGCCAGCTTTACGGTTGAAAATATTCTCAAAGGTCTTTATGAAAATACGGTCGGGCGGCTGACCGAGTGGTTGAGTTCGACAGAACTGACCGAAGAGGACGCCTACGCCCGTGAAGTAGCCCAAGCCTATGCCGATTTCATCCACACCATCCCCTGGTATGAATTTCCTTTTGATGAAAAACTGAGTGGGCTGTGGCGCGAAACAAGCTCGACCGGCCCCAATCTCCTTCGCAAATGGGAACGTAAACTCGCCTTCAGCCTGGAATACGGCGGGAAAGCAGGATATGCCTGGTTGATCAAGCAAGGTACGCAAACCGCCTACGCCCCGGAGAATTTGGAAATCCAGGCCTGGGTTGAAGGCGTCTCTGATGAGGTTTGGCAGAACGAGCCGCAACTGCGCTTGGTCAAGACTATCAGCCCCGAGGCGGCTATCGTCGCCATCCCTCGTTATGAAGCCTTTACCCAAATTGTGCCCCGCCTCGTCCGGCAAGGCGTCCGTTTTGTGGAAATTGCCGGCAACGACGAAATTTTGCTGACGGCGATTGTCCCCCGCGAGTGGGAATACCGCTTGGAAACAGGTCAGTTTCTCTTTGCCCTGGACATTCTGTCCCAACCGGCGTTGAAGCGTATCGCCGTCAAAGTCCCCGTGACTTCTCTGCACACCGTTTTGGCCGGGCTGGAAAGCAGCGGGGCGCAGCTTGAGCATCTCTACGATTATTAAGCCATTTCAATTCGGAGTTTTAAAAATCGCATCCTGAGTAGCATCGAGCGTATCGAAGGGTGCGATTTTTGGTATCATTCCAAACCCAGGTTAATTCATGAAAAAACTGCTCACAAAACCCCTTGTGTTGATTGCTTTCATCCTCATCTTCACCGTTTCAGTGGTGGCCCGCAAGATTTATGTTTACTCAGCGGATCCCAGCGGCGAGAAGGACTGCCCGCCGCTTTTCCCCACGCTGGCCGGCGACCCGGCCAAACCAACGGCCATTGACCTCAAAACGCCAAGCATCGCCCTGCCGTGGAGCCAAAAGGGTGGGACGATCAATGACGCCAGTTGTTTAAACAAGACCTATATTTATGGCCTGGTTCAGGTTAAAACGATTGAGGACATCAAAAACGCCTTGCTTTTTGCCAGAGAAAACAGCTTGAAGGTGTCCCTTGCCGGGGTCAAACACAGCATGGGCGGCCATGCTTTTTATCAAAATGCGTTGGTGCTGGATATGACCCACTTCAACCACATGTCGCTGGATGAGGAGAATAAGCTGTTGACGGTGCAAAGCGGCGCGTCGTGGCACGATATTCAAAACTTTTTGCATCCCCGTTTTGCCGTCAAAGCCATGCAGTCCACCGACATCTTCACCGTCGGCGGTTCGATCTCGGTTAACGCGCACGGCATGGATCATCAGGTGGGCGCGTTGGGCCGGACGATCCGCTCTATGCGGGTCATGCTGGCCGACGGTTCGATCCAGCGGGTCAGCCGCATCGAAAACCCTGAATTGTTTCATCTGGTTGTGGGTGGCTACGGCCTTTTTGGGGTTATCCTCGACGTGGAATTGGAAGTGGCCGATAACGTGATTTACGAGCCGGAACGGCGCATCATCCACTATCAGGATTTTCCAGAGGTTTTTGAGCAGGACATAGCTGCTAACAAAGATTACGGCTTATTTTACGGCCACCTGTCCACCGACGCCGCCTCATTTTTGCAAGAGATGATCCTCTACACCTACAAAACCATTCCTGAGGTTGAGGCTGAAATTCCGCCGCTGACCGAAGTGAGCAACGTTAAACTGCGCCGGCTGGTGCTCAATTTATCCAAACAAGGCCCCATGTTTATGAGCCTGAAATGGTGGGCCGAAAAGAATATCGAACCGCTGCTCGAAGCCTGCACCATCAGCCGCAACCAGGCCATGAAAGATGGCGAAGCCTGCCTGGTTTCCCGCAATAACCCCATGCACGACTCGGTCAAATACCTGCGTAATGATCTATCCGGGGAAACCGATATTCTGCACGAATATTTTATTCCCCGCCGCAACTTTATCGCCTTTATTGACCGTATGCGCCAGATATTGCTCGATCGCCAGGCCAACGTGCTCAACGCCTCGGTGCGGGTAGTTCACCAGGAAGACATCGCTTTGAATTACGCCCCCGCCGATATGTTTTCGATTGTGCTCTATATTAACCAGTCCACCGACGCCGCCGGCAACGAACAGATGCGTCGCGTCACCGGCGACCTGATTGATTTAACCACCGAACTGGACGGCCGCTTCTTTTTGCCTTACCAGTTGCACTACACCGGCGCGCAGCTCGAGCGCTCTTACCCCGAAATAAGAGCTTTTTTTGCCGCCAAGAAACAGTACGACCCCGATTTGATTTTGACCAATACCTTTTATGAAAAGTATGCCCAGAATTTTAACTAGCCTCAGGTTTGTTTCCCCGAAGATATCCGCAAAGTCGAGCAGGCGATCAAAGTGCAGTTAGATCTGCTGCGATGAACGTCTAATCTGCTCGAATAGGAAATACCCAAAGAGCTGTATCATTATCATACCAACCGAGGCTATCATCTATTTGTTGGCTATGGTGCTGTTGAGCTGCATAGACAGAGGCTCGGCCAGGCTTTTTACAAAGGAGACTGATAGATGATGGGTGTCGCGGTACATAATTAACTCATCACGTTCTACTTGACATGGCATTTGGGGGCAGATATATGGCCCCATATCAATTACAAATACATTGTGATAACGGGCAGCCATTTGCTGCTGAAAGTTGTATAGCTCAAGCGAGGCCCTGTTTTGTCGTTTGATCTCACAGGCAGGGACCGGCACGATGTTAATGCCCCATTTGTGACGAGCCAGGCATCTTGGCACATCAAAGCCGGGGTAGGGCGTGTCTCTCAGCAGAACCACCGAACGACTCGTTTCACTGAGTAAATTTAGTATGTGCTCCATACCCACCTGCCACTCCTTGTGACTAAGAATTTGGGTGATGGAAGAGGACACAATGATAAGATCAGGCCTAAGTTCCCGAATCTTAAGCAGCGCACCTTTTTGCCATATAACGCACTCCTCGTAGTCTCGTCCCAGCGTCCGGTTGAACTTTGGTCCGTCAATAGCCGGGCACGCTGATTTTGTCAGAGAAATCAACTGCCAGCCCTGCTCAGAGGCCATTTGCTCAAGCGCAGGATACCACTGAGCAGCATGGCTGTCGCCAAAGAGAACTAAAATACGTGAAGCATTAACCGGGCCAGAAGTACATTTATCAATATTTGGACCTACCTCAAAGAAATCGGCATGACAGCCCGAGGTATAAATTACCGGTATCTCGTCTATAACCTGGGTAAAACGGGCTTGCTCCGGCAACTCAGCCCACCGCACCGACATTTGCCGCCACCCGTATGATAGTCCCACCCCCAAGACGGTGATGAAAGCAGCCATAACTAAAGAATAAGCTGAACGACGGACAAGCCGGGGGTGGTAACGGATGGGATTCTCAATGAAGCGGTAAGAAGCCTCGGCTATTACCAGGGATACTCCCAGCAAGCCCAGTTTGGCAGGCAGAGAGAGCCTGCTATTATTAGCCGTTGCAAAGACGAGCACAGGCCAGTGCCATAGATACCATGAGTACGAAAGCCGGCCAATCTCCTGTAAAGGGCGCAGGCTGAGCAGTTTCGTTGTCCCGGTCTTCACTGTACTTGCGCCCGCCCGCAGAAGAAGCACCGTTGCCAGCACCGGCAGAAGTGCTGCCACACCGGGGAAGTGAGTAGACCTATCAAAAAGAATATTGGCCACAAGTAGTCCTCCCAACCCTAACCAGCCGAACAAGGGGGTCGCCTTATCCACAAGGCTAAAATTAAAGGAGCGGGACAGAAATCGGGCCAGACTTTTGGGCGAGCCAGATAGCCCACTGCCCTGGGGTAACAAGACGGCCAGGGCCCCGGCGGCAAACTCCCAGGCCCGGGCCGGCAATAAGAAAAATGCCCAGGGTTGGCGGCTGGCAGTGAGGTAGATTGATAGAATAAAGGAAACACCTGTTATCAGAGCTATCCCTACCAAGAGACGGCGGCGATGGGGTACAGACTGCCGCCTGCGGACTACACCTAGCAAAACCATGATAAAAAGCGGCCAGACCAGGTAAAATTGTTCTTCTACGCTCAGTGACCAGGTATGGAGGAAGGGGTTTGTTTCCGAGGCTGGGCTGAGGTAATCAGTAGCTAAATTGGCAAAGTGAATGTTGCTCCAGTAGGTCGCCGTAGCTAAAGCCGTACTGGCCAGACTACGCTGCTCGAAAGGGGCGTAGATAATGGCTCCCACCATGATAGTCACAAACAACATTGCAGCCAGAGCGGGCAGCAAGCGGCGAGCACGGCGGGCATAAAATCGGCCCAGGTTCAAAGAACCGGTTTCCTCCACCTCGTGTAAAAGCAGCCAGGTGATGAGATAGCCGGACAATACAAAAAATATATCAACCCCAATATAGCCACCGCTAAAACCCGGTACATCCGCGTGGTAGCCCACCGCCAACAGAATAGCTATGGCTCGCAGACCTTCGATATCAGGACGGAAATGAGGATGAATCACAACTATTTATCAATGGAGAACTCTGAGCAACACAACCAAAAAATTTGCTGTAGACCGGCATAGTATAGAGATGATATTAAAGCCTGTCAAAAATTTTGTAATCATGTACGATTATAAACATGACAAAAGATGTCAATAAACCCTGTCTACAATAATTAAGCTGTAACAAAATCTGGTATTTGGAGGTAAATCATGCAGCCTTTAAAGAACAAAATTGCGCTGGTTGCCGGGGCCACGCGGGGGGCAGGGCGAGGGATTGCCTGTATGCTCGGCGAGGCGGGGGCGACGGTTTATTGCACAGGACGGAGTACACGGGCTAACCTGTCCCGGCGGCAGAATGACGCGGACTCACCCTTTGCCCTGGAGCATCGACCCGAAACCATCGAAGAGACTGCCGAAATGGTCACGGCCTGGGGCGGCGTCGGTATTCCGGTGCAGGTGGATCACACCGACGAAGTGCAGGTTAAAACCTTGTTTGAGCGGGTCAAGATGGAGCAAGGCCGGCTCGATCTGCTGGTCAACGATATTTGGGGCGGCGATGCCCTGACCGAGTGGGGCAAACCGTTCTGGGAACTCTCGATTGAGCCGGGGCTGCTAATGCAACAGCGCGGGGTTTATACCCACCTCATCACCAGCCGCTACGGCGCGCCGCTTTTGGTCGAGCGGGGGCAGGGCTTGATTATCGAAATCACCGATGGCGATACGCCGGGCTATCGAGGCAATCTTTTCTATGATCTGGCCAAGGCGTCGGTCATTCGGCTGGCTTATGGCATGGCCGAGGAACTGCGCCCGCACGGAGTTACAGCCTTGGCGCTGACCCCCGGTTTTTTGCGCTCCGAAGCAATGTTGGAACATTTTGGAGTCACTGAGACCAATTGGCAGGAGGGAGCCAAAAAAGACCCGCACTTCATCGCCTCTGAAACTCCTTTTTATGTGGGGCGAGCGGTGGCGGCGCTGGCGGCTGATCCTAATGTGTCCAGTAAAGCCGGACAGGTCTTCAGTTCCTGGAATCTGGCGGTGGAGTACGGCTTCACTGATGTTGACGGGCGACAGCCACATTGGGGCAACTACTTCGCCGAGCACGTGGCGAGCCAGGGGTAAATATAAAGGATTAGGCCCTATCCAAACCTAAGCGCAAACGCCGCCCGTTTGCGCTTTTTTTGCGCCTGCTCTCCTTTTGCCGCATAATAGGTTTGATTCCCTGCCTCTCGTTCTGGTCGTGGGTAGTGGTAGAAATGGAGTCCAAAGCTCAATACATTTCAAATAAGACCGTAGCATAGGGCCTTGTGCCCACCCACAAGGGTCTAAACTACGTTATTTGAAAAGTATTGGTCCAAAGCTTGCTTTGGATTCCCGCAGAAATACGCCCAAAGGATATTTGTTTGAAAGCAAAACTCTTGACAGCTCTCAAGGTTGTCATCAGCTTGGGGTTGATGGTTTATCTCTTTTATCGGTTTTTATCTAACCCGGCCGACCGGGACGTGCTGCTGACCACATTGAGCACGGCCAACTATGGCTACCTGCTGCTGGCCCTGGCGCTGTTTATGCTGGCCGTTTTTACCAATGCGGTCAAGTGGTACATTTTGCTGCGGGCGCAGGGTATTCCCGTACCGCTGGGGGCGCTGGTCAATTACACTTTTGTCGGCTTCTTTTTTAACAACTTTTTACCGGCCAACGTTGGCGGCGATGTGATGCGCGGCTTTGGCCTGGCCCGTTATACCGCTCGCAGCGCGGAGGCGGCGGTGTCGGTGATTGTGGACCGGATCATCGGGCTGATGGCCTTTATGTTCACAGCGATGGTGGCGGCGCTGCTGGCGGTCAATCTGGTCCCGGCAGAGCCGGTGGGTGGGGGCGGACTGGCGGCTAACCTGGTCCAGGTGGAAACGGTGGCGGTTGCCGGTCTGGTCGTGATCACCGGCGGTCTGGTGGTCATGCTCAGCTACCGGCTGCGGCTGCTACTGGGCCGGATTTTTGGCCTCAAAATTTTAAGCCCACTCGCGCCGTTGTATCAAAGAATCTCTGAGGCGTTTGGAGCTTACCGTTATCGGTATGGGGCTTTGCTGGGGGCCTTTGCCGTCGGCGTGGTGACGGTGCTGTTGACCGGGCTGGTAGATTTGGCGATTGTGGCCGGGCTGCACGGCCAGATTGCCCCCATTTATATTTTTCTTTTGAATCCCATTATCGCTGTTGCTTTGATTGCGCCAATCAGTATCGGCGGCCTGGGGACCGGTTCAGTGCTGTACGTCTATTTTTACGGTCTGGTGGGTGTGCCCGAACCCCTGGCATTTGCCCTGTCGTTGGTCAAACAGGGGGTGGTGTACGTGGGCAGTCTGCCCGGTGGGGTGTTGTGGCTGCGGGCGAGGGAGGACAGCAGGGGGGCGGGGGAGCAGGGGGGCAGGGGAGGAGTGAGGATAGAGGATAGAAGATTGAGGATAGAAGATTGAGGATAGAGGATGGAAGATAGAGGATAGAAGATAGACAAGAAACTATCTACCATCTACCATCTTCTATCTTCCAGCTTTACACTTCCAAAACCATCGGGAAAATCATGGGGGCGCGGCGGGTGCGTTGGTAGAGAAATTCGCTCAGACTGTCGCGGATGGCGGTAGCAGCGGTGTCACGGTGAACTTTGCCGCTTTCCAGCAGTTCGATGACCCGCTCTTTGGCTTCCTCAATCAATTCTTCGGAGTCGCGGACGTAAACAAAACCACGCGAGACGATGTCGGGACCGTCAACCAATTGGCCGGTTTTCTCATCAAGGGCCATGACCACCACCACAAAGCCATCGCGTGAGAGCAGATGGCGATCCCGCAGGACTACGCTGCCCACATCGCCCACACCCAATCCATCAACCAAAACCTGCCCGCTGGGAACACGTTCGGCCAGATAGGCGATGTCCTCTTCAAACTCGATCACCTGCCCGTTTTCAATCACAAAAATATTTTCCGGCGGAATACCCACCGTTTCGCCCAGCCGTCCGTGCAGCACCAGCATGCGGTATTCGCCCTGGATCGGGATAAAATAGGTGGGACGGACCAGTTCCAGCATCATCTTTTGTTCTTCTTGCGAGGCGTGGCCGGAGACGTGAACCGGCATCAAACTTTGGTAGATCACATCAACCCCCAACCGGAAGAGATTGTTGAGGGTGCGATGGACCAACTCCTCGTTGCCGGGGATAGCGGTGGCCGAGAGAATGACCGTATCACCCTTTTTCAAACTCACCTGGCGATGCTCCTGGTTAGCCATGCGCACCAGGGCGCTGGTCGGCTCACCCTGGGTGCCGGTGCAGACAATCGCAATCTGGGAATCGGGATAATCTTCCAGGTCGTCTACATGAACCATCATATCTTCGGGGGCGCGCAGGTATCCCAAGGCCAGGGCCATTTTGACATTATCCACCATGCTGCGGCCTACCACGGCCAGCTTGCGGTTGTGGCGCATAGCCGTATTAATCACCTGCTGCACCCGTGAGATGTTGGAAGCAAACGTTGAAACAATCACCCGCCCTTTAGCCTGGCCAAAAATCTGGTCGAACGTTTCGCTTACAATCTGTTCCGAGGGGGTGTGGCCGGGTCTTTCGGCATTGGTGCTGTCGGAGAGGAGCACCAGAACCCCTTCATCGCCGTAGCGGCGCAGCCGGTCAAAATCGGGCAGCCGACCATCGGCGGGGTTTTGGTCAAATTTGTACTCGCCGGTATGGACGACCAGCCCGTTAGGGGTATAAATAGCATACCCCACCGCATCGGGGATGGAGTGGCAAACGTGGAACGGCTCGATGGTAAAAGGGCCAATTTCGATGACGCTGTTGGTGGTAATGGTGTTGATTTCGGTTTTGGCCAGGAGTTTGGCTTCTTTTAACTTGATTTCAATCAAGCCGCGGGTCAGTTGGGTGGCATAAAGCGGGGCGGATACCTGGGGTAAAATGTAAGGCAGCGCGCCAATGTGATCTTCATGACCATGCGTTAAAAAAATACCCTTAAGCAGATCGGGGTTATCGAGTAGATAGGTTACATCGGGGATGACCAGGTCAATGCCCAACATATCATTTTCGGGGAACATTAACCCACAATCAATGGCAATGGCATCATCGCCGTACTCAATCAAGGTCATGTTGCGGCCAACTTCGCCCACGCCGCCCAGGGGCACAATTCGTAACGGTTCGGTCATATCAACTCTCAATTTCTAGCTTTTTATCATAGTTTAAGCGTTTGATCCAAATTGGTCAAACGCAGGCGAAGATTCCGACGGATTAAGGATATTCTTCCTGTTTGCCGGGACTCAAGCGCGTTGACGTGAACTCTAGAAAAATATATAATCATCTTAGCCATTAATGGGGTCGAGTTCAGAGGTTAGTATGCTAAAGGTTCAAATCAAAGAAGAATACGCGGATATTCTGGACCCATTGCAAGAAAGTGTGGATGAAGCCCTACACCGTTACGCATTGGAGAAAGTACAGACTCGTATCCTTGAATTGGAACAGCGAGCGCAGGACTGGGAAGAAAGATATGGATGTAGCTATGATTTATTCGCTTATCGAACGGCTACCGATGAGGAGTATGTAAAACAACTTGACGCCTCGGCGGCAACACAGCAGTGGGAAGGAGATTTGATTTCCTGGGAATTTGATACCGAGGCATTGCGCGAGTGGCGACGTCATCTGCAGAAACTCTTGATCAAGTAATTGCGCAGTTTCAAGCGACTTTTACGCATACCATTATCTTACGACGTGAAGAGCGGCCCCAGGTAGCCATTCTGGAACTGAGCGGGGATTATGGTCTATGTCAGGTACATCTACGAGAGATTTGGCGGGCTGATGGTTCCCGAAAATACGCCTATTACGTGTTAAACCAATTGAAGATTGTAGTCGGCTTCGACAATGCTGCGGACCCAAGAGCTTTGCGCCTTAAGTACGGTAAAGATTTTGCCCTTCACCGTTTAGAGTTAATTCCACTTTACCACACCGAAGATAAATCCACCATTGAATTGACTCAAGAAATGGACTGTGCTGCTTTTATCGCTTGGCTGAAAAACAATTTGCCTTATGTATCAAAATCAGGTGAATGATCTCCTTCCAATCGAGTCCATCTTGGAAAATCGTTATCGGATTGAGACGCTACTCGGTAGCGGTGGCTTTGGTACTATCTATCGCGCATTAGATATGAAGCAACAACGCCGGCCTAAATAATGCGCCAATCTACAACTCCCCACAAATTGCACTCTTCACCGAACACTGTTTATCCAATCTTATCTTTAGCCCGCCCGCTGACAGCCCCCCTGATTTTGCTGCTGGCTGCCGCCCTTCGTTTTTACAATCTATCCGGCCAATCCCTCTGGGCCGACGAGGGCAACAGCGCCGCTCTGGTTCGCCACAGCTTTAGCGAAATTGCCCGGCGCACCGCCTTCGATATTCATCCCCCGTTTTACTACTGGCTGCTCAAAAGCTGGACCTTTATCTTTGGGACCAGCGAAATCGGGCTGCGCTCGCTGTCGGCGGTGCTGGGGGTGGCTCTGGTTTATGTGATTGGGATTTTGGGTACGCGCTGGTTCAGTCCTCGCGTGGGTCTGCTGGCCGCGTTTATCGCTGCCGTTTCGCCGCTGCAAATTTATTACTCGCAAGAAGCCCGCATGTACATGCTGCTCACCTTGCTGAGCAGTTTGACGGTGCTGGCGGCCTCACTCCTGTGGGAGGATGACCGCCGACCGCCGACCGCCGACCGCCGGTTCTTCTGGCTCAAATCGCCGGCCGCCTGGATTTATGTGTTAGTTGTGACTGCTGGCCTTTATACTCACTATGCTTACCCCCTTGTCCTACTGGCGGTCAACTTGGCGAACTTACTCTGGTTCTGGCAATCTGGCCGGAAGGATGTTACCCATCACGCATCACGTATCACGTATCACACTTCACACTTCACACTTCACAATTGGCTAATTCTCCAAACCATCCCCATCCTCCTCTACCTACCCTGGCTGCCGATTGCCTGGCGACAAATTACCACCTGGCCTTCTGAAAAGCAAAGCACGTCACTGGTGGCAATCCTGGAAACAATTTCAACCACACTTTTGTTTGGCCTCTCCTGGCCCTTCGATTGGGGATTAATACTCGTCATCGGGCTGGCCGTAATCCTACTTTTGACAATACTTTACGCCTCACGCCTCACGCCTCACGCCTCACGCCTCACGCTGCTTTGGCTCTGGTTTCTCCTGCCTGTACTTTTGACCCTCATCATTTTCAGCCCCGCCTTTCTCAAATTTCTGCTCGTGGCTGCCCCGACGCTGGCTTTACTACTGGCCTGCGCGATAGAAACCATCACGCATCACGCATCACGCATCACGTTAAAATACCTGGTTGGTGGTCTTCTCTTGGCCGTCCTCGCCAGCGCCTCAGCTTTATCACTTTATCACTATTTTGCCAACCCCACTTACGCCCGTGACAATTATCGGGGGATTGCCAATTTTATTAAAGCGGTCGGCGGGCCGGATGATGCCGTCATTTTAAATGCCGAAGGACAGCAGGATGTTTTTAACTATTACTTCTCGAAGACCTCTGTCCCTGAAGCGCCGGTTTATCCGCTGCCGCGCCGCCGTCCCCTCGACGAGGCGGCCACCCTGGCCGAGCTTCAAACCATTGCAAACCAGGCCCACAAAATCTACGCGGTTTACTGGGCCACTCAGCAAGCCGACCCCCAGGGGTTAATTGAGTCGTGGCTTAATACCCACCTGTTCAAAGCCACCGATCAGTGGTATGGCAACGTCCGCCTGGTGAGTTATGCCAGCCCGCTGGAGAATAGCAGCTTATCTTTAACGCCGCTCAACTACCAGCTTGGATCACATATCCGTTTGAAGGGGTACACGCTGTCTGCATCACAGATTGCGCCGGGGGACATTTTGCAAGTGGCGCTCTCCTGGCAAACCGACGCGCCGCTGCGAGCCGATGAAAACTACACGGTTTTTGTGCAAGTGCTGGATCAGGCCGATCATCTGGTCGGCCAGCGCGATGCCGCACCGCTGACCCCAACTTCCATCTGGCCGGCTAATCAACCTGTAGCCGATGCGCACGGCGTCTTTATCGAACCGGGCACGCCGCCCGGCCTCCACCGGCTGATTGTGGGGCTGTATGACAGCCAGACAGGCCAGCGCCTGCCGGTGGCCGGGGGGCAGGATTTTGTCGAATTGGGTCAGGTTGAGGTCATCCGCCCCCAGCCACCCCTCCCGCCCGAAGCTTTTAGGATGCAGGTCCCGCTGAATATGCCCATGTTCGAAGTGACCCTGCTGGGCTATGATTTGTACAAGCTGGGTTATCGTTCTGTGCCCGATACGCCGCTCCACCCCGGCGACCCGGTGCAACTGGTGGCCTACTGGCAGGCGCATGAGCCGGTGCGCTGGCTGGAAGATCAGCTTTTTATTCAAGTGGTTACAAACAGCGGAGAGGCTACGCCTGTTTTTGTGACGCGCCCGCCGGCAGGGACAACCTATCCCATTCAAGATTGGCGTGAAGGAGAGATTATTCGCGCCCAATACAACTTTTTTTTGGGGGATCTTTCGCCGGGAAGTTACCGCCTGGCGCTGACCCTGACCGCCCAGGAAACATCAGCCCAGCGCGTGGTGGCGCTGACCAAGCCTTTTCGAGTAGAATGAAAAAGGAAGATTGGAAGAATGGAAGGCTGGAATTATAGATACGCAACCTTCCAACCTTCCAACCTGCCACCTCACCAGTTCTTCCGCCAGTTGGCAGTGACAATGGATTTTTCGGCAGTAATTTCGACGGGGATAGATTCCGACAACACTGCTTTAACCGTCTGCCGGTCATCGGTATCCACGACGGTCAGCGTCCAGATGCAGGGGACGGGTTTGGTATCAACGGTCAGGTCATAAAAACCGGCCGGCCAGTCTCTGCCATCGCGGTAAGGGCCCCAGCCCACCGGGCCGGAGGGAAAGGAGATGGCCGAAAAGTTGCCGCACTTGGCCTGCACAAAAACGCCGTTGACCGGGTTGCCATTGATATCTTTGATGTCGCCCAGAAAGCGGGTCAGGCCGGCGTTGCCGTCATCATACCAGCCGGTCGGCTCGAATTGGTACTTGGGTTTTTCCGGCGCGGGTGCCGGAGCCGCCGCGGCCGGCTGCGCGGCCGCAGCGGCTGGAGCGGCGGGCGGCGGAGGCCCTGCGACGGCGGCCACGCTCTCCGCATTGCTGGCGCTGACCACACTACTGGCCACCCAACCGGTCGAGCCGCTCAACTCGATTTGCCACCAGGACGTATCCTGGTTACGGCCGGTAATTTTGACTGGCGCATTGGCATCAAGTGAGCCGATCACCGGATAGTTGGTGCCGGGACCGGAGCGAATGTTGACTGTGCCGGGCGCGACCAGTTGCGGCTCAATCTCGGCCTGGGCGGCTGCTTCATCCTGCGGAACAGGTTCCGGGGGCGCGGCGCTGGCGTTATTGGGATCTAAAACGCGGGTGGCTGTGGGGGTGGGGATGAGCGGCGTGGGGGTAGGGGTGGGAATAATGATGGCGGGAGCTTGAGCCGGGGCCGGAGTAAAGGTGGGCGCAGGCGTGCGCGTGGCCCGCTGAGGGCCAAAATCTGAGGAAACCAGCCGGTCAAAGAGCGTAGCAAAAATCAAATAATTGACTAAAATTAAGATTATGGCTAAACTCCAATAGCGAGCCTTCATTGGTTAGCCACCTCCACTGCGCTGAAGAACCTCTCTAACTTACCATAATCATTATACCACAACATTTTGTGTAGACATAATCTGAATCACCCTAAATAACACTGTGGCTAATGTTTCTGTTATTTGCACGGTCCTCAACGAAGGGCCGGCCATCCAAAAGCTGCTCGACTCTTTGGCCGGGCAAACTCGCCCCGCCGACGAAATTATCTTTGTTGATGGCGGCTCCACCGATGAGACCGTGGCTATTTTGCAAGCGTTTGCGGCCAGGCGGCATTTGCCGCTGCGGGTAATGGTGGCGCCGGGGGCTAATATCAGCCGGGGGCGCAACCTGGCTATCGAGGCCGCCGGCGGCCCCATCATCGCCAGCACCGATGCCGGGGTGCGATTGGACCCGTGCTGGCTGGAGGAACTGCTCAAACCTTTTCAGGCCAACCCGCAGACAGCCGTCGTGTCCGGTTTTTTTGTGCCCGACCCACAAACTGCCTTTGAGGTGGCGATGGGGGCCACCGTTTTACCGGTCTTGGCCGACATCAACCCAGCCACCTTTTTGCCCAGCAGCCGCTCGATTGCCTTTTTGAAATCAAGCTGGCAGGCGGCAGGGCGCTACCCGGAGTGGCTGGATTACTGCGAAGATTTGATTTTTGATTTGCGGCTGCGGGATGAGGTGGGGCCGTTCGCCTTTGCTCCCAGGGCGGTGGTTTATTTTCGACCGCGCGGCACGTTGCGGGCCTTCTTTAAACAGTATTACCAATACGCGCGCGGCGATGGCAAAGCGGATTTGTGGCGCAAACGGCATGCCATTCGTTATTTCACCTATCTGGGGGCGCTGCCGCTTCTGCTGGTGTTGATGGTCCTGGTTTCGCCCTGGTGGGGCTTGGTTGGCGCTCTTTTGGGTGGGTGGGGTATGTTTTACCCGCCCTACCGCCGTCTGCCCTCTCTCTGGCGGAGACTTTCAACCGTTCAAAAACTCCAGGCGGTGGGCTGGATTCCGCTGATCAGAATCACGGGTGATGTCGCCAAAATGCTGGGCTATCCGGCCGGCTGGAAATGGCGGCTGGCCCGGTTGGCCGCGCAGCCAGAGTTGCGCTGGCGTTAAAACATCTTCTAATCTCGTCTCCCAAGTTTTTGACTCAAGACAAATATCATAGGACACATCCTGACCCTGCTGCAAAACTACACCGGCATTTGACTCTATTTTTTTGGTGTTAGCAATGGTTATAGAGAGGAAACCGACAACCAAAGTCAACAAAATTGACAAAAACTTCATCATAAATAGACGGTAAAACAATGAAATGGTTGGCAAAAGACACCTATACCCAAATACGAGTAGCATTTAAATTGCTGTCGTCTTGGAACAAGCCAATAAATAAGGGTTTAGTATTCACTCGGATTTCTCTGCGCCTTTGAGGGGCTTGACTACATATCCTACGAGCCAGTAGGGCCCCTGACATTTGAAAGATAACTCTTGTTGGAGTTTCTTATCTATAGCGCCGATACCCTCAACTGACTTGGTTTCACCTCCATCCAAATATATCTCATCTCCAACCTGCCCCACTACCTGATTGGAGTCATCAAGAATCTGGATTGCATCTTCTGTGGTTCTTAGGGTGAAGTGAGGAGGCCACACAACTGTATAACTCGTACTATCAGGTGTGTTGAGGCGAAGGCAGGCTCCAACCAAGGCTAGCCGGCCGCTGATCTCCCCTGCTGGGACATCTCTTTCTCCTGCCACCGGCTTCTGCCGGGGAAAGAAAATTGTGGAGCTAGAGGCTGGCGTTTTGGCGCTGCTAGCGCCACAGGCTGTTACCGCAAGCAACACGACCATCAGCACTGGACAAATCTGCTCTATGACAGTTAGTTGTATGGTACGATAGTGACTTAGGTATCGAAAAGGTAATAGGATGACAATGAGACAGTTTAGTATAAAATCTAACATATCTCCTCCTGTAAATTGAAAATTGCGGTTGTAGCAAGGGGATATTGAGGCACAGCTTGTTACAACCGCAGTTATGTACTTGTCAAAACATCATCTCAAGCCAGATGGAGTGCAATCCCCGAATCTTTGCTTGCCAGTATATAAAACACCAGTTATCACTGTGTCAACACATCCACCCCAACCTGGGATATATAATTGATTGCCATATAGATAGCATCATTAGTAAGCTGACCACTCATTATACCATAAGCGGTGCTCCCCGAATACCAAGGACCACCACTATCCCCACCTTCGCACAAATCGACACCATCACGGTGAACCCGCATGAAAGTCGGGAGGCCATTGGGAACATAGTTCGGCTGGAAATTCTTGTCAATGATATAGCCACATCCATAGGCTGTAACCTTGCCATACTTGCAAACGAATTCGTTTATTGCCTGATTGGCTCTATTTTTGCTCGCAGTAATAGTACGATAATTGGGGGTTGTGCCACCAGCTATACCGTCATACGCCCAATTCTTCACGGTGAATCCTGGTGCTGTGTGCCACTGGACATCATAAGCGCCGTAATATGCTTCGCTTTGGATGGGAAGATTCGTTCCGCTGTATGATATAGAGTTACTACAATGGCCAGCTGTTAATATCCCTTTGGTTCCACTGGAGTTTCTTACAGAGAAACCACTTGTGCAGCTGCTTAGTGAGAGACCTGCATAGATGTTGGCAGTTTCACTACTTAACTGATCAACCTTGATCACCGTAACGCTGTCAGGTAGTTGAATATTTGCCTTCCGCAGAGCGTCGTCCAGCCGCTCCCGCTCAACCACATATATCTCAACACGGTTTTCGAATACATTGATTCCTGAGTCTACAGGTATACCCAGCTTACTGATGATAGGAAGACCTGTAGTTTGAATAGTTTCAAGTTCTGCGAGTGTTACCTTGGCTGAGCGTACTTCGATGATGTCGGCTAATGGACCTTTCTCAATGTATGGCTGAACTGTCTTTTCACCATCGCGGGTGAACTGCACAATAATACGGAACTCCGGCTTATGCTGTATCCAGAGGCCAGCAAAGGTATCCTGTTCCTTAGCGGTTAACTCATCGTTCAACTTTCCTGCTGAATCCTGTAATTGCAACCGACGGACTGCTTCATCTAGATCAATGCCCACATCAGACGCATAAATTTTCGCATCTTCAACCAGTTCTGGATCCTGAGCTACTACGGTAACTGTTGACATAGCGATAATGATAATGAGCATCACTACTAAGAAGTATACACGACGCCAGTAAAACATAAACTTAAACCTTTCTCTTTCTTTTCAATTTGTGGATTACTGGTTGCAACCGAAACTCACTCTATCATATTTTCGCTAACCTGTCATGAGGGATTTCCCCCTATTTTCTAAAAACTGTCGTGATTAGCCAAACTCTACCAACTTATACTTAACGGCCCAACGGGCCACCTCCCGCCGGTTAGGCATATCCAATTTTTCTAGAATACTGGTGACATGATTTCCGACCGTTTTTAGGCTGATTTGCAGTGTTTCGGCAATCTCGGCGTCGCATTTAAAATCAATCAATGCGGTTACAACCTCTCGCTCACGTTCCGTTAAAATAGCCCATTTATCACCGGCCATCTGCTGCCAATGCTGAATCCGTAACAACTGGTAATCCGTCCACAATCGCTCACCCTGCATCGCGTGTTGGATGGTTGTTATAATTTCTTCCAAATCTGCCTCGGTTTTAAGCAGATAGCCTATGGCTCCGCCAGCCAGCGCCCGCGCCATATAAGCATCCTCATCGTAGGCGGTTAAAATCAGGGTAGAAACCGGCTTTTCCAATTGCTGGCAATATTAGCACAAAGCGAGGCTACAGCCATCCCCTAGTCTCCCATCCAAAACCAACAAGGATGGACAACTCTTTTCAATGGCAGCTATCACCTCCGCTTTTGAGCTAACATTGTCTTGGACAATCAGGTTGGATATATCACTCAAGCCGGAACACAATAACTTGCTCCAAGCGGGATGGTCTTCGGCTAACAAGATGATTGAGTTTGTCATTCAACATCCCTTTCGTTTTATAGACCGGTAGAATTTGCGGAACATTTCATAATCAATGATATACATTTCCCTTAACAGCCTTCGTCAACAGAATAATTTGGGCTAGAAACAGATGCATATTCCGCTTGGCTTGGAGGTAAATGTCGTCAAGTATAACCTCTCCATGCCGGCCTTGAATTCAAACCAGATTCAAATCTGCCTGTGTTACATTATAAGGAGCCTCATTTAACAATTTAAATGTGGGACTATTGGCTAAAGAAAGCAAGCGAAATTTGCTATTTTTGGGCTTGGCTATCTATTCTATGTAAGGTATAATCAGCATGCGTGCCCCTTTTCTTAACCTGGACACCCGTTTACCTGATGAAAGATTATCCTACCATGCAGTACAGGAGCGCACCTTGATCGGCAAAATCCTGGGCAATCGTTATCGAGTTCTCCGCGAAATTGGCAGCGGCGGTATGGCTTGGGTCTACTTGGCCGAAGATAACAAGGACAATCAGCTTGTCGCTGTTAAAATTTTATACCCCCAATTTGGCGAAGATTTAGCTTATATTCAGCGCTTTAACCGTGAAGCCAAGCTGGCCAGCAGCCTCACCGACCCTCACATTGTGCGGGTTTTGGATTATGGGGCCGACCGCGATGTTTACTACCTGGTCATGGAATACATCGAAGGCCAGGATTTGCGGACAACCCTCAATAACAAAGGCCCTTTTCCCTGGAAGCACGCCCTGGAAATTGTTGACCAGCTCGCCACCGCGCTGGAACATGCGCACCGGCATGGGGTAGTCCACCGCGATATTAAACCCCAAAATATGATGCTCAACGATGATGGGCTGCTCAAAGTGCTTGATTTTGGGATTGCCCGCATCCCTACTTTGCCCTCGCTGACCCAATCGGGCTTTATCGGTTCGCCCTATTATGTGTCGCCCGAGCAGGCGATGGGCGAAGAAGTAGATATTCGGTCCGACATTTACTCCGCCGGGATTGTGCTGTACGAGTTGTTAAGCGGCAGCATCCCCTTTGACGCCCGTAGCCCCTGGTCTATTATCAGCCAGCATATTGCCAATGAACCGCCGCCGATTGAACTGCCCGAGGGAGATATTCCGCCCAATGTCCACGAATTGCTCAGGCGGATGGTGGCCAAACGCCCCAGAGATCGTTTCCAATCCCCCAGTATGGTGCGCCAGGCGATTGCGGCAGTTTTGGCCGGCAAACCAATTCCCGATCACAATCTTGATACCCAGCCTGTCCGGCCTTTTGATCCGGCCGATTTGGCCCAGAGCCTTTACCAGCGGGCGCTTGAGGCTATGAAAGCAGCAGAATGGGCCAGGGCCGCCGATCTCTTGAGTCAAACCTTAAACCTTGATCCCGATCACCCAGAGGCTCGTCAAAAACTGGCCGAGGCCGAACAAGAAGCGTTTCTCATTTCCCTTTACAACGCCGCCCGGCGGGCCATGAAGAAAGGTCAATGGGAAGAGGCGATTAATAATCTAACCGGCATTATCGAAATTGAGCCAAATTTTGAAGATACGGGTAAATTACTGGTTGAGGCCCGCCAATCGCTTGAAATAGAAAATGGCCGGCAGCTTGTCATCACCCGTTATAATGAGGGCATCGCCTTTTTTGAGGCTCGCCGCTGGGGCAGCGCCATCGAAGCCTTTCAGGATGTTAAACGTCTGGCTCCGGGCTACCAACGAGTTGATCAGCTTTTAGCGGAGGCGGAACGTCATAATAATCCCAGTTGGGGCAACGCCGTAACTCATACCCTTAAACATAATCTGCTCTGGCGGTGGGGGTTGCTCGCCGCCGGTTTAGTGATTATCTTTGTTTTGGTGCTGGTTGAATTGGGGAATAGGCTTCCTTCAGCGGCTGAAGAGGCTGAATTAAGCCGGGATCAATTAAAAGCTCTTTACGAAGAGGCACAAGTGGCAATTTCTGGGGGCAATCAACAGCAGGCTATTGCTCTGCTTGACCAAATTTTAAAGGAAGATCCCGATTATGCCGATGCCGCCAGCCTCAAACGAGACCTGATAGCGACCCCTACCCCCAGCCCCACCCCCAGCCCTACGGCTACGCTTGCCCCTACTTTTACCCCGACCTTAGCTCCCACGCCAACTTCTATGGCTGATACTCTCTCGATCCAATTGGCTGAGGCCCAAACAGCGATAGACGGGGCAGATTGGTCTCAAGCGATTGAACTTCTAACCGAGATCAGCTCCCTGGATGCGGATTATCAAAAAGCTCAGGTGGCATTGCTCTTGTGTGATGCCTACGCCGGCAGAGGGTTGGAAACGCTAACCAATCTTAACCTGGAAAACAAAGAGGCGGAGGTCAACCTGGCCCTGGCCGATTTTGAAGCCGGGGCCGAAGCATGCCCCCGGCGTAGTGATCTACGTGACCAGGCTGAGCGGGCCAACGCTTATCTTCAAGCTTTGGCTACGCCAAAAAGTGAGGCCGAAACGCTGATCCGGATTTTGACGCCCATTGTGGCGGTTGAGCCGGATTACGCCGAGCAGGATGCCAAAAATTTACTTTATGCGGCCTACCTTGAGCGGGGCGACGCCCGGCGCGAGGCGGCCGAGATAGTGGGCGCTCTAAGTGATTACGAGGCAGCCCTGGCCCTGAATGTGGCCGACCCCAGCGAAGCCCAAACACGCCGGGCCGAACTGCTGCTTTCTTTTAACCAGCAGGCTCAAACTGTTGAACCTACCGTCGAGCCGGTTGAAACGCCGGAAGATACGCCCGGTCCGACTACTCCCACCGCCACCCCCGAACTTGTAGCGATAAAGTATGATGAACCGGAGTTGATTGGCCCCGAAGATGACGCTTTTTTTGCTGGCAAGCTGACCAAAGTTTTTTTAGAGTGGGAACCCGTCGCCAAATTGGCTGAAGATGAATATTACGATGTAACCATTCAATATATTTTTGGCAGCGAATTTGTTTATTGGGGCACAGCCACCACTGAAACCCGAATTCAAATTTCGCCAGATATTGGCGTTGGCCGCGCCGGCGGCGATCGTTTTCGCTGGTATGTAACGGTTAGAAAAGCCAATACGGCTGCCTTCTCTAAAAACAAAATTGATTTGCCGGTTAGCCAGCAAAGCGAAATCAGGACCTTTGTGTGGGTTCCTTAAATTCAACAATAGCCTGGAGGTCAAAAAGCGGTGTATCTGTAAATTGGATACGCCGCTTTTTTCAAACATTAGCCGCAGCCTCCTATTGCCCTCAATCCTCTTGTGAGATATAATCATGATAATGGGTCGGGCCTCCTTAAAATTTTTATCCCCCTTATAAAATTCATTTGACCTGCGCAAGGTGAAGCTGAAACGCCAACCAGGGTATTACTGTTGAGCATAGAGGTCTACAAAGCTTAGTAGATTAAGAAAGAAGCTGATCATGGATGGGAAGGATAAGCAGACCATAATTGACGAGATTTCCAAAATGGTTGCAGAAGATCGTTCTTTTACGATCAACCATAAGAATAAGACTCTGGCGATAGTGCTGCCCATTAAAGATTACCAGAAATTTCAAAGCATGCAGGAAGCAAGATTAATAGCTTTGAAAAGTGAATTGAACTGTACACTAAAGCTAGTTCGTCGCTACACCGGGCATGAATCCCTGGCCGAAGTACAGTCGCGTCTGGCGGCGCTCCGGCATACTATTGAACAAGAAATGGGAAAATAATGGTTCAAGTCTACAAAACTGATCTCCTCGAAGAAGCGCTCAAAGAGTTATGTTCCAAACTGGAAGGCATCCAGGGAGCTGTTATTGTTAGCATTGAAGGTTTTGTAGTGGCGGCCTACACCCCGCAGGAAAACGAGATGGACGAAGAGGGACCTACCAGTAGCCCGCAAGTAGCCGCCATGGCCGCCACCCTGATTGCTCTGGGCGAACGAACCCTTTCCCGACTGGCTCAGGGTGAGATGATCCGTTTACTGGTAGAGGGAAACGACGGCGGCATGCTGGTCGTTCCCGCCAACCGCCGGGCCTCCGTCGCGGTGATGGTCGGTCGAGAGGCTAAAATGGGTCTGGTACTTTACGCTCTGCAACAAAGCGCCGGAAAAATTAGCAGTATTTTGGAAGGCAGCGCTAACTGATGGCCGGGTTAAACGAGTCAAAACCAAAAGACAATAATCAGTTGTTGAAGGAAGTTCTGGACGGGTTGATTTCTCGCAACCCTGATATTCTCAGCGCCTTAGTAGTCAGCGACGACGGTTTGAATGTGGCCTCCGGTATTCCCCATGCCGACGACGATTCGGTGGCTTTGGTAGCTTCTGATCTCATAGATATGGCTGAGGAGTTTAGCAATCGCCTGGAGCAGGGTAAGCTTAACCGGATTTTGCTTGAGGGCGAAAATCGCACCACTGTGGTGGTAAATGCGGGGGAGCATACGGTTCTGGCGGTTTTAATTCCAGCCGATGCCAAATTGGGTTTGGTGACACTTTCTATGCGCCAGGCCGCTGATTTGATTGCTTCTATTTTTGATTAAAAACGGAGACAACTAAAAAGAGCCGCCCATCCTGTTGGACAAGGCGGCTCTTTCTATTTAGTGGTGTCTTATTTACCCCACGACATTCGTTCTTCGGTCCAATCTCGTCCCCCACCAACACCCCAGGGATTGGGCTTGGGGAAGTCGAACAGTTTTTGGGCCGGACCTCCGTTGATAGGTGCCACAAAAACGGCCCAAGCTCCCTCCCGGTCAGAGGCAAAGGCCACCCACTGGCCGTCGGGCGATATAGTCGGCAGACCATCGCTGGAGTTAGGGCCATTGGAAATATTAACCACGCCCGCTCCATTCTCAGCCATCACAAAAGCTTCCCAGGTGCCGGTTTCGCGGGAATGGAAAGCTACCAGGCCATTTTTAGTATCTGTGGGTGCGGCGCTGGCCCCATCCAGCAGCTTAACCGGAGTTTCGCCCCCACTGGTGCGTTTGGTTGCCCACGAACCAACGCCGAAGATACCGCACGACCCGCCGCCGGCCCAGGTATTGCAGCCGCTATAAACCAGCCGATCACCCGCCGTCCAAACCGGTTTGCGCCCCTGAACCTCACCAATTTGGCCGGCCGGCACAATCAGATTCCATTGGCTCATTTCTACACATTTATCGCTCTCTTGCGAAGGTGGCTTAAGACTGCACTGCACAAATAAATAATCATGCCGGTTCCCATCGCTGCCTACGGCTAATTCCGGGTTGCTGTAGGCCAGAGTCGAACCATCGGGTTTGAAAAAAGGATACGAGTCTTGTGGCGCCCCACTGACCGGCCCATCAACGCTGCCATTGGGGTTGGCTAGCAGGATATTCTCACTAATAGGGCTGCCTTGCCCGTTGACCAGCAGCTTAAGCCCATCCAACCGGAAGTTGGGCTGGCGAGCGCCGTCAATTTTGCCCAGTTGGCTGCCCTCAGGAACAGAGTAGATAAACACATCATACCGGCCGGAGCCATTATCAACCGGAAAAGCCAGTTTGCCGGAAATCGGCGGTCTTTCGGGAGCGGGAGTGTCAGTAGGAGGTAGGGGGGTGGGGGGGGCGGGGGGCGGGCCGAGCGTAGGAGA